>Ga0209508_1000294_pt1 | contig 56104 bp, 38 predicted proteins | sample AD_UKC129_MetaG_FD_184427 | JGI IMG/M metagenome (GOLD analysis project Ga0209508, IMG submission 184427) | Active sludge microbial communities of municipal wastewater-treating anaerobic digesters from Canada - AD_UKC129_MetaG (SPAdes) (version 2) | ecosystem: Engineered > Bioreactor > Anaerobic...
AGACTCCGTCCCTGTCGGCTGCAAGGTGGGGGATAACTCTTACGCGAAGGACTCCTTATCCGTCTGTCTTGCCCTGATTCTCCTGCCTAATTTTTTTATTTTTTCACCGACGGCCCTGATGCTTGCCTTTTGACGCTGATTGTAAATATTACCCCTTCCCCGTTTGTCTTTGTCAAGAAAAAACAAAAATTCGAGCCGCTTTGAGACAATCAGGAACAATCCCTGCTCGTTTATCCGTATTTTCCCTGATAAAAACAAACAGATTCTCTATCAGGCATTGCGGCCCAATTTGCACACACAAGTTTTTCCTTGACAATTCCCCGTATCCGTGAAATACTTCCGTTATAGTTTGAAATTGCCCTAATTCACACCGATTGACCTGCCGAAGCGGTAATTTCAAGGAGGCGATTTTTACGACCATCAAGGAGCAAACAGCGTGTTGGGTGGCCAATTGCTCAAAATGCGGACGCCCTCTTTCCATGCATTCCGTTTTGCATCCTAAGTCGGCGTAAACAATACCGTTTCCTTTTTTATGGAGGGTACAAGTATGAAACACTGGCTGTGGATAGGGATCCTGTGCGCGCTGGGGCCGATGCTCTTTGCAGAGCCCTACTTCCTGCTTGATTCCCAAACCGAGTGGGAGGAAGCGCTGTACGGCACCGCCCCGGAGCAGAACAAGATTAAGCCCGCAATGCCTCACGAATGGACGGAGTATATGTTCCAGCGGGAGGAATATCTGGTGGAAGGAGAACTTCCCGCACCGAGCATCTTTCTGCCGCCGGAACTGCATGTTTATGACGGCGGGGGCGGAGGCGGCGGGGGAATCTGGCCCGAAGAAGCCTGTCTGGTCATGGCCTGGGGTGAACCGAGTCTGCCCGAGAACAATTACGCCTCCGCCTGGAAATTCGAATACGGTCTTGACCCCGACCTTCGCAACTGCACACTCAAACTGACCGTTCATCCGCCGGCGGCCATCGTGATGGTCTCCTTCGGTCTGACCGATATCAACGGCAACCAATGCTCGTGGACCTGGAACAATCCGGCCAATATCCCCACGGCCCCGCCGGCCACCACCATCACCATCAACACCGCCAATGTCCCCGGCCTGGGCCTGAACTCTTCCAATCCGCCGGCGGCGGCCTTCGCCTTCAATCCCAATTTCGACATGAGTCAGGTCGCTTCGGTCTTCATCAGTGAAACCTTTCACAACACCCCCGGCGTCTTTCCTCCGCCTGTTCCCGGCGGCTCCCAGTTTTTCTACTGGAACGCCTGGGACAATATGCAGGTGACACCCAATAACGGCGGAGGCGGCGGACTGGTCAACACCAAATCCTTTGTCAAGTACAGCCAGCCGCCGGTCGAAATGGCAGACGGCATCATCCTCGGCTGGGATGAGCCGTCCGTTTATATTCCCCCTCGAATGATTATGGCCGACGACTTCGAATGCAAAGACGAACGGCCGATTACGGATATCCACTGGTGGGGCTCGTTCCAGGGCTGGACGCAGCCGACCATCCCGGCATGGCTTCTGCCCAAGGCCTTCCACATCGGCATCTGGACCGATGTGCCCAAGGGCGCGGACCCGCAATTCCCCGGATTCAGCCACCCGGGAACGCTCGTATGGGAAAACTACTGCGATAATTTCGTCTGGAACTTTGCGGGCTATGACAAGGACCCCCGCGGCCAGATGGAAAACGAGGCCTGCTTCCAGTTCAATCAGCTGCTCAGTCAGGATGAGTGGTTCCGCCAGCCCCCGCTGGATGACCCGCAGCAGCCGCGCATCTACTGGCTGAGCATTGCCGCAATCTACGACCCGCAATATCCGCCGATGTACCCGTGGGGGTGGAAGACCCGCGAGCATTTCTTTATGGATGATGCCGTACGGATTCTGCAGGTGCGTCATCCGGACGGCTCCCTCTGGCCGCCCAATCCCCTGCAGGTCGGCAAATCAGTATTCGCCTTCGGCCAGCCCCTCGAGTTTCCCATCGGCGTCAGCTGGGATTTGGCGTTCGAACTGACGACCAATCAGGCCCCGCCCTGCTCTTCGCTGTCGGCAGACCTCAACCGCGACTGCAAAGTAGATATGCCTGACCTGGCGATCTTTGCTCAGCAGTGGCTGATGACCGAATAAGACAGCCATTTGAAAAACCCGAAAGGCCCTGAGTTTTCGCTCGGGGCCTTTTATCGTTTCAGAAGCGATTGAACAGCTCGGAGAACCTGTTCGACCGTGATGTTTTCAATCCGGTACTCAGGCTGCGGATTGTCAATCGACCGGCCGCGTCCCCACGGATTGACCGCCGCAATCGCACAAAGGCCGCTGCGCGGGAACAGCCGAGCCGGATTGGTCGGCCCAAACATCATCACCGTCGGCACATTCAGCGCCGCTGCCAGATGCGTCGGCCCGGTATCGTTGCCGATGACAATCGCCGCCCGCTCCAGCAGGGCCGCCAGCTGCGGGATGCTCGTGCGTCCGACCAGCACCGCCGCCGGCACACCCGACGCCTGCTGAATTCGCTCTGCCAAAGCCCGCTCGCCCGCCGTGCCGACGAGCACCGCGGCCAGCCCCGCCTCCCGATGCAGACAGGCGGCAACCCGGGCAAACCGCTCCGCGGGCCAGCACTTGCGCCCATGCGCCGACCCGGCCGCCAGCACCGCATACCGCCTGCCTGCAAGTCCCTCGGCCTTCAGCAAAGCATCCGCATCCTGACGGGCCTGCTCGCCGACCCGCAGTCCAAACTCAAGCGGCTCTATCGACATCCCGAGCATCTTCAAAAGAGCATCATAGGCATCAAAAATATGCGCCGATTCCGGCATCGGGGCTGTATGCGTATAAAACAGCCGGGCTCCTTCCCGTGCCTCCTGAAGCCCCAGCCGCACCCGACAGCCGCTCAGCCAGGCAAACAAACCGGACCGAAGCAAACCCTGCAGGTCAAGCACAAGGTCATAGCGTCCCTGCCGCAGCCGCCGGAGAAACGCCGCCGTTTCCCGAACGCCCGCCGCCGTCCACCAGCGGCCCATCGTCCGCCGGTCAAACAAAATCAGCTCATCGACGCCGCTTACACACTCAAAAAGTCCGGCCAGCTCCGTCCGCACCACCCATGAGATATGCGCCTTCGGACGTGCCCGCCGCAGCGCCGCCAATACCGGCAGGGCGTGCACAATATCTCCCATCGACGACGGCTTGAGAATCAGCACGCGTTTATTCCAGTCCGGCTGCCGGATGAATTGCAGTAAATCAGCACACATAGTCCGTTCATTCTACGCCGTTTCCCCCTTTTTTAAACCTCAAATCGCTCCTTACCCGGAAGCAACACTGGAAAAAATCGCTTCCTCAGGGCCGTTTTTAAAAAAACGAACACATCCTTCCCTTTTTTGCAACTACAATCTCATCAAAACCTTACGTCCTTCTTGGTCCGATAAACCCCTCAGACGCGAGTGCAAAAAGTTTCCAATTTTACAAAATTTTTTGTATAACTTTAGACAAAGGGTAAATCTGTTCAATCGGAGAAAGAGGCGATGATGAAGAAAACAATGACAGCGGCTCTGTTGTTTCTGGCAGGAATGGTTTCCGCAGGCGTTTACAGCGGGGGAGGCGACGGCACGGAAGAGAATCCTTATCGAATAGCCGCGCCCGCGGATTGGCAGGTCCTGATGGCCACGCCTCAGGATTGGGACAAGCACTTTCAGCTCACCGGAGATTTGGATTTGGCAGGAATCGCCCTTACACCGGTCGGCACCGTCACTACAAAGTTTACCGGTGTCATTCACGGAGAGGGATGGTCCATCAGCAATGTCCAGCTCAGCCGGCCGACGGAGGACAACGTCGGACTCTTTGGATGGCTTGCCGGAGCCAGAATCCGGGACTTGCGCATTGAGAATGGATTTGTCGAAGGCCGGTTCTGGGTCGGCGGACTGGCCGGACGCGCAGAGTCGTCCACTCTCGAGAACTGCGGCTGGACCGGAAGCGTCAAAGGAATCGCCTACGTCGGCGGAATTGCCGGATGCAGCATCGCTCCCCAATCAGCCCTGCTCGGATGCCGGGCGATGGGAACCGTAACCGGCAGCCGTTATGTCGGCGGGGTAACCGGCTATCTTGCGGACGCGGTGCTTTACTACAGTTATTCACAGGCCTCCGTAATCGGCGTCCTCGACTCATTGGGCGGTACAGCGGAAATCATAGGCGGCCTGGTCGGCTGGACGGCCGGTTCAGCCACCCTGACCGCCAAGTGCTACGCGGCCGGACTCGTCCAGCCGCCGAGCACAAGCACCCCGAATGTCGGCGGCCTGGTCGGCCTTAATAGCAGCGCCGTCATCACCAATTCCTTCTGGGATACGCAGGTCAGCGGGCAAACCGCCAGCGCCGGAGGCACCGGCAAGACAACCGCTCAAATGAAGCAAAGCATGACCTACATCGACGCCGACTGGGATTTCATTCATCTGTGGGACATTGGAGAACACCAGACCTATCCGTATATCCGAAACCGTCCCTCGGCGGATTTGAACCGGGACGGCCGGGTGGCTCTGGAAGACCTGTCAATCCTGGCTGAACAATGGCTCACGGAAGACATTCAGGCCCCCTCCGAGCCGTAATTGTCCTGCAAATGATTCTCCGTTCTCTGCGGCGGCTTCATTCATAAACACCGAACAGGACAGACCAATGGCGCTGCCCCGCAGAAGAACCCTGCGCAAAAGACAGCCCCGCGCTCAGACCCTCACTCTTCCCTCCTTACTGAACACTGATAACTGTCGACTGCATTGTACGAATTGCGGCATTTGTGTTGACGAACGGGTTCGAACCCCCTACTATGTCTGCCGAAAACCCTCAAAAGATAGGATAAACAATATGGCCAAGGTGATTTTACAAACGGATATTCCCGGCGCATCAGCTCGGCGGGGCAAGGTGCGGGACATTTACGATCTGGGCGACAAACTGCTGATTGCCGCCACCGATCGAATCAGCGCCTTTGATGTGATTATGAAGACCGGCATCCCCTATAAGGGGCAGGTGCTCACGCAAATCTCCAAATTCTGGCTCGACTTTCTCGGAAGCGACGTGGAAAACCACCTGATTTCGATGGAAGTTCAGGAGTTTCCGGAGCCGTTTCGAAGTCATCCTGCGCAGCTGACCGGCCGCTCGATGCTCGTCAAAAAAACCCGCGTCCTGCCGGTTGAATGCGTCGTGCGGGGCTATCTGGCCGGCTCCGGCTGGAAAGAATATCAGCAGAGCCGAACCGTCTGCGGAATCCGGCTGCCGGAAGGCCTCCGACAATGCGACAAACTGCCGGAGCCGATTTTCACCCCCGCCACCAAGGCCGAACAGGGACAGCACGATGAAAATATCTCTTTTGAGCAATGCGTAAAAATCCTGGGCCGCGACAGGGCCGAGTATGTGCGAACCAAAAGCATCGAAATCTTCCGCAAGGCAGGTGAGTATGCCCGTTCACGCGGCATCATCCTGGCCGATACCAAATTCGAATGGGGTGAGCTGGACGGTCGGATTATCCTGATTGATGAAGTGCTCACGCCCGATTCGTCACGCTTTTGGCCTGCGGACAAGTATCAGCCCGGCCGCGATCAGGAAAGCTTCGACAAGCAGTTCGTCCGCAACTATCTGGAGGACATCCGTTTTAACAAATCCGGTCCGGGGGTGGAGCTGCCCGAAGAGATTGTCGCGAAAACCTCCGCCAAATACATCGAAGCGTATGAGCGGCTGACCGGACGGCCCTTCCGCCGAATGTAACTTTATGGATTCCGTCATTCAGCTCGAAGAAGTTTGCTTTTGCCGGAAGAACCGGACGATTCTGGACGGAATCAGCTGGCAGGTCCGGCGGGGCCAGCACTGGGCCCTGCTGGGGGCCAACGGCTCCGGCAAAACCACGCTGCTGAAAATCCTGGCCGGCTATGAATGGCCGACCTTCGGACGAGTTGTCGTCCAGCAGCAGACCTTCGGCGCTACGGACATCCGAAAACTCCGCCGCACCATCGGGCTGGTCAGCTCGACGCTGCAGCAGCGGCTGCCCGCTCAGGACAAGGCGATTGAGGTGGTTGCCTCCGGGCTGGATGCCACGCTCGGGCTGTACCGCCGGCCCAGTCCTGAAGAAATGGAGCAGGCCCGGACAGCCCTGGCGCATCTTCGGGCGGATGCGATTGCAGAACAATCCTACCAGACCCTCTCTCAGGGCGAACAGCAGAAAGTAATGATTGCCCGGGCCCTGGTCTGCCGGCCGACGCTGCTGATTCTGGATGAGCCCTGTTCCGGACTGGACCCGGCGGCGCGTGTGCGGTTTCTGAAAGACATCGAATTTATGGTCTCCCAGCCGGACGCTCCCTCCATCCTGTTCGTGACGCACCATATTGAAGAAATCGGCCCGTGGATTTCGCACGTGCTGCTGCTCAAAGACGGCAAAGTCCTGGCCGCCGGCACCCAAGAGGAAATCATCACCTCCGAAAATATGGCCGCGATGCTCGGCTGCCGATGCGAGGCCTATTTCGTCCCGCCGCGCTGGCACCTGCTCATTGAGGAGTAAACACAATGTCTATACCAAAGAACTGCTTGCGGACGATTGTCTTAGGGGTCTTTCTGACAGCCCTGTCGGGCTGTTCACCCAGCCGACCCGAGGAGAATGCTATGGTTTCTCAAGACCGCCGCTCGGCCGGCTTTTTTCCAACCGTGACCGGCCGGAATCTGACCGGTCAGTCGTTCACGTTTCCCGACAATCTGCGCAAGGATTACAATCTGATTGCCGTGGCGTTTCTTCGGCAGCAGCAGGCCGATGTGGATACCTGGATTGCCCAAATGGAGCCGCTGGAGGCGCAGCTTCCGTCGTTTGCTTTTTTTGAGGTGCCGACTATCCGCAAAATGAATCCGTTCTCGCGATGGTTTATTTATCAGGGGATGCGCGGAGGAATTCCCTCTCAGGCGGCTCGTCAGCGAACCGTGACGCTGCACATTGATAAGGAGCCGTTTAAGAAGGCCCTCGGCATTGAGTCCGAAGAAACCATCTATCTGTTTCTGACCGACCGAACGGGAAAGATTCTCTGGCAGACATCAGGGTCCTGGTCCGAGGACAAACACCAACAGCTGCTGGCGGTTCTGAATCCTTCCTTATAATCGCCGCAGCTTGATGTTTTTGAACGAAACCTGGTTGCCGTGGTCCTGCAGCAGGATGTGTCCGGAATCCCATTCGGCAAAATCCGGCCAGATTTTGTATTTGCTCTCCTGCACCAGCTTGCGGAATTCCGGCGTTTTGCGTTCATATTCGAGGACCTTGCGGCCGTTGAGCCAGTGCTCCACGTGTGTGCCTTTGGACATGATGCGGGCGTGGTTCCAGCGTCCGATGGGCCGCAGGTCTTTGTTGTCGGCGGCAATTAAGTCATACAGAGAGGCCAGCGTCCGGCTGCCGGGCTGACTGCCCGCCTTGGCATCCGGATGCCGCAGGTCATCGAGCAGCTGGTATTCCAGACCGATGGCTGAACCGGGGCCCTTGTTCAAGTCCGGCTGGACGAAGTATTTGATGCCGCTGTTGGCTCCGGGGGACAGTTTGAACTCCAGCTGCAGCTCGAAATCGCTGTAGCGTTCGATGGTGATGATGTCGCCGCCGGCGGCGGACTCCTTGCCGCCGCTGTCCAGCACCGTCAGTACGCCGTTTTCAATCACCCAGCCCTGTTTGGGAAAGTCCGGCCCGCGGGCACTCCGCCAGCCGGTTGGGGTCTTGCCGTCAAACAGATAGATCCAGCCCTGCGGGGCCTCCAGATTGCCCAGCTGATAATCCATCGACGTCAGCGGCAGCGGCATGGGCTTCAGATACGCGGCGGCATTTTCGTCGATGATGCGGATGTTGCGCCAGCGGACCTGAATGCCCTCTTTGGCTTTGTCGGAGCCGACGGTGTGAACCTGCAGGGCAATGAAGCCGTTGGGAGTGAGCGAATCGGACAGATGGGCCGCCGGCACATCGTTGATCCACGTGCGGATGACATCCCCGACGGCTTCGATGCGCAGGTGATTCCATTCGTTCTGCCGGAAGGCCGCACGGGCCTGCGGGTTGTTTTCGAGGGTAGCCAGCCAGCCGCGCCGCGCCTCGTCGTAAATCCCCGCCGTCCAGGCCCGGTCCGACGGGTCGATTTCGACCTGATAACCGTGCACCCGACCGTTGTTATACTCCGGGACGCTGTGGGAGCGAATTTGGATGCCGGAATTGAGCTTGGGATCCACTTTGAACTCCAATTCGAGAATAAAATCGGAATAAAACTGCTGCGTACACAGAAAGCTGTTGGGTGTATCCAGCACGGTTGTGCCGACAATAACTCCGTCCTCTACAGTGTACACGGCCTGACCGCCCTTCTGCTGCCAGCCGGTCAGGTCTTTGCCGTTAAAAAGCGGCTTCCAGGGCTCCTGGGCCGATGCAAGAACAGAAACCATGCAAACCCATACCAAACCGACCGCCTGCTTAATCATTTGCGTTTCCTTTCCATTCAGCACTGAATCAGCGATTTCCAATCCCATATAGACAGGGCCCGGAGGGCGGCTGTTCCCAGCCGGCCTTCTTCGACGGACGCCTGCGGGTCATAGTCCACCACGCCGAACAGGGTCGTCTGACCCACCTGAGCAATCACATCGGGGCTGGTCTGCTCGGCAATATCGGCCTGCGCGGCATTATACCCGCTGATGACGACTCCCGCCAGCGGCAAACCGGCATCGCGGACGGCCTTGATGGTCAGCAGGGTATGATTAATCGTGCCCAGACGCGGACGAGCCACAATCAGGGTCAGCAGGTCAAACTCCGCCGCCAAATCGAGGACTGTTTCGCCCTCTGTCAGCGGAACCATCACCCCGCCGATGCCCTCGACGATGACGGCGTCGGCCTGTTCACACAACTGCCGCCAGGCCCAGCTGATGCGCCCGTAATCCAGAAAGCGGTTTTCCAGACGGCTGCACACAATCGGGGCGGCGGGAATCTCAAAGGCAGCCGGATTGACCACCTCCAGCGGCCAGTCGGCCTGCGAACAGGCGGTCAGAAACTCCGCATCCGTGCTCACCAGCCCCTGCGGGGTCCGCCGGCAGCCGCTGGCAACGGGTTTAAATACACCAACCCGAAGTCCCTGTTCGGCCAGCAGACGGGCGATCGCCCCGGCAATGAGCGTTTTGCCCACGCCGGTATCTGTGCCGGTGATAAACAGACCGGGTTTTCGCGGCAGATTCAGAGACAGCGTCATGGTTCAAGACCTCGAACGATTTTCGGGACATCATCCCGAATGGTTTCTTCCACGATGTCCAGCAGCGTCTGCAGGGTCGGCAGGTCCATTGCCGGAGCGGGCATCAGGACAATCACATTGCCCAGCGGACGCATCATCGCTCCTTTGGGCCGCATCGCCGCACAGACTTTGGCGCCGAGCGTATGCTTATACGCAAAGGGCTCCTTGGTTTTTTTATCGCAAACCAGTTCAATCCCCGCCATCAGGCCGCACTGACGGACATCGCCGACATAGGGCAAATCCTGAATCCGCTGAAGGGCGGCGCGGACAGCGTCGATTTTCGGAGGCATCCGCTCCAGGACCTGATGCTTCTCGAACAGCTGCAAAGACGCCAAGGCCGCCGCACAGGCCAGGGCATTGCCGGTGTAGGTGTGGCCGTGAAAGAAGGTCTTGAACTCCTCCGGACGGCCCAAAAAGGCATCGAAAATTTTCTGCGTCGTCAGCGTGGCTGCCAGCGGCAGATATCCGCCGGTGATGCCCTTGGCCAGACACATCAGGTCCGGACAAACCTGTTCATGTTCGCAGGCGAACATCCGGCCGGTGCGCCCGAAGCCCGTAGCCACCTCATCGGCAATCAGCAGCACATCATAGCGGTCGGCCAGACGGCGGACCTCCGCAAGAAATCCGGACGGATGGACGAGCATGCCCGCCGCCCCCTGCACCAGCGGCTCCAGGATAATCCCCGCAATCTGCCCCGGATGACGCCGAAGCAGAAACTCCAGATTCTCCAGAGAAAACTCCGCACACTGCTGCGGCGTGCCTTCGAAGCGGTACGGATGCGGACTGGGAACAAAATAGGTCTCAAACAGAAGCGATTTAAAGATGCCGTGAAACAGCTCCATTCCGCCGACACTGACCGAGCCGATGGTGTCGCCGTGATAGGCCTCCTGGACGGCAATAAAGCGGGTTCGTTCTTTGCAGCCGAGATTCTGCCAGTATTGATAGGCCATCTTCAGGGCGATTTCGACAGCGGTGGCGCCGCTGTCGGAATAAAAAACCTTGCAGAGGCCTTTGGGGGCAATCTGCACCAGTTTTTCAGCCAGTTCAATCGAACGGGTCTGCCCCAGCCCCAGCAGGGTGCTGTGGGCAATCTGCTCCAGCTGGTCTCGAATCGCCTGATCAATTTCGGGGACGCGGTGGCCGTGCACATTGCACCAGAGGGAACTGACCCCGTCGATATACCGGCGGCCCTCCGTATCCATCAGGTAAAACCCCTCGCCCTGTTCAATAATAACCGGTTCGCCGGCAAGCCAGACGCTCATCGGCGTAAACGGATGCCACAGGTATTGTTTGTCCAATTCAATCCAGTGTTCTGTCCTGCTGTTCATAGGGTTGATTGTATCGAAAAATTTTTTTTCCGAAAGAGCAAGTCTTTTCGAACCTCCGAAAAGATTGACATCCGACGCCGGGCCGGATATAGTCCCTTTCCGTGGTTGCGGGTTTGTTTGAAAAAAGGGAATGAACCATCAAAAGACCGCCGAACGGTCAGGGAGAATCACAATGAATCATTTCACAATCATCCGGAAACTCACCCTTTTGAGTTTGTTTGCTTCCGCCTGGGCTTTTGCCGAAGAAGCCCTGCCGGACTGGGAGAATGCGGCTGTTTTCCGAATCAACAAAGAGCCGGCTCATGCGACGCTGATGCCGTTTGAGAAAGCCGAACAGGCACGCACCCTTGACCGGGCCCAGAGCCCGTATTATCATTCGCTGAATGGCAAATGGAAATTTCACTGGTCCCCGGACCCGCAGAGTCGTCCGGCCGACTTCTACAAGCCGGAATTTTCCGTGAACGACTGGAATGAAATCCCCGTGCCGTCCAATTGGCAGATGCAGGGATATGACGTGCCGATCTACACCAACGTCACCTATCCGTTCCACAAAGACCCGCCCCGTGTGATGGGCACACCGCCGCAGCATTTCACCACGTTTAAAACGCGCAACCCCGTCGGGTCGTATCGGACAACCTTCACAGTCCCCGACGAATGGAACGGGCGGGAAATCTTTCTGGTTTTCGACGGAGTGGAATCGGCGTTTTATCTGTGGATTAACGGGCAAAAAGTCGGCTACAGTCAGGACAGTCGAACCCCCGCGGAGTTCCGCATTACGCCTTATCTGAAAAAAGGAGACAATATCCTTGCCGCCGAGGTGTACCGTTTTTCCGACGGTTCTTATCTGGAAGACCAGGATTTCTGGCGAATGAGCGGCATCTTCCGGGATGTGTACCTGTATTCGACTCCGACCGTTCACATCCGGGACTTCTTTGTCAAGACCGAGCTGGACAGTGAATATCGGGACGCCGTCCTGAAAGTCACGGCATCGATTATCAACTACGGAAAATCCGATGCTTCTCTCCCGAAACTGGAAGGAGTCCTGTTTGACAAAAGCGGCAAAGCCGTCGCGTCCGTAAAGGCGGCCTCGGCACCAAAGCGGATTCCGGCCGGACAGGAAATCACCCTCGAAATGCAAACCGAGGTGAAAAACCCGCTTAAATGGACGGCGGAAACGCCGCATCTGTATCGGCTGGTTCTGACATTGGGCAAAGAGGCCGTCGGCTGCAATGTGGGCTTCCGCAAGGTGGAAATCAAAGACGGCGTGCTGCTGGTCAACGGCAAATATGTGTACCTGAAAGGAGTCAACCGGCATGAGCACGACCCGGATACAGGGCATACCGTCAGCCGCGAATCGATGATTCGGGACATTTGCCTGATGAAGCAGCACAACATCAATGCAGTCCGCACCTGCCATTATCCGGATGTTCCGATGTGGTACGATTTGTGCGATGAATACGGGCTGTATATTATCGATGAGGCCAATATCGAATCGCACGCCCTGATGAACTATTCGAATCTGTTTGATTCGCTGGGCAACGACCCGCTGTGGAAAGAAGCCCATCTGGACCGCACAAAGAATATGGTCGAGCGGGACAAAAATCATGCCTGTGTGATTATCTGGTCGCTGGGCAATGAAGCGGGAGACGGGGCCAACTTTGAGGCAACCAGCGACTGGATTCATCAGCGCGACCTGAGCCGCCCGGTGCAGTACGAGCCGGCGCGGGAGCGTCCCCTGACCGATATCGTCTGCCCGATGTACGCCCGGATTCATCAGATTGAGGCCTATGCCAAACGGAAAGATATTTATCGTCCGCTGATTCTGTGCGAATATTCGCACGCCATGGGCAACAGCTGCGGCAATCTGGCCGACTACTGGGTCGTCATCGAAAAATACAGAGCCCTTCAGGGCGGATTTATCTGGGACTGGGTGGACCAGGGGCTGCGGAAAAAAGACCCGGACACCGGCAGAGACTTCTGGGCCTATGGAGGCGACTTCGGCGATCAGCCCAATGACGGCAACTTCTGCTGCAACGGTCTGGTTCAGCCCGACCGCAAACCCAATCCGCATCTGTACGAGGTCAAGAAGGTCTATCAGAATGTTGCGGTGCATCCGGCTGATTTGGCCAAAGGGCTGGTGGAGATTCAAAACAAATATGTCTTTACCAACCTGAAAGATCTGCTGGAGGCCGACTGGGAACTGACGGAAAACGGAGCGGTAATCGCCCAAGGCAAACTGGGACGCCTGGACATAGAACCGGCCGGACGAAAAACGGTTTCAATCCCCCTGCCCGACATTCGCTGGAATTCGGACTGTGAGTATCATCTGACGGTCTTCTTCCGGCTGGCAGAGGAACAGACGTGGGCCCCGCGCGGGCACCTGCTGGCGTGGGAACAGCTGGTCCTGAAGGAACGCACGCGTCCTGTGCCCCTGCCGCAGCCGAATCTCCAAAGCCCGGCCCTGAATGTTTCGGAAACCTATGAGGTCATCCGCATTCACGGCGAGGGGTTCTCGGCAATGTTCAGCAAGTCGCTGGGCGCACTGGTTTCCTACAAAATCAATGACCAAGAGATGCTCGTCGAACCGCTGGTGCCGAACTTCTGGCGGGTGCCGACGGATAACGATAACGGCAACAAAATGCCGCGGCGCCTTCGGGTTTGGAAGACCGCTGCTCAGGAACCGAAAGTCGATTCGGCCGCAGTGGAAAAAATCAATGACGGACAGGTGGAAGTCCGGTTCGAGCTGACCCTAAAGGCGGGCGATTCCAAACTGGCTCTGAAGTATCAGGTCTTCTCAGGCGGAGAAATCCTTGTCCACAATCAGTTTACGGCCGTCGGGGAGCTGCCGGAGATGCCGCGCTTCGGGATGCAGATGAAAATCCCGCGTCAGTTCGCCCTGCTCCGCTGGTACGGGCGGGGCCCGCATGAAAGCTACTGGGACCGGCTGGCCGGTGCGGCTGTCGGCATTTATGAAGAGATTGTGACAGACCCCAAACATATGTACGTCCGCCCGCAGGAATACGGCAACAAAACCGACGTCCGCTGGATGACGCTGACCAACAGAATGGGACAAGGACTGAAATTCACCGGTCTGCCGCTTCTGTACGTCAGTGCCTGGCCGTGGTCAATGGAGGACCTCGAAAAGGCCAAACATCCGGTCGAACTGCCGGTGCGGGATTTCCTGACAGTAAATATCGACTACAAGCAGATGGGTGTCGGCGGAGATGACAGCTGGGGTGCTCAGCCCCATCGGGAATACACCCTGCCGGCCAAGCAGTATGAGTACAGCTTCCTGATTGAACCCGTCCTGCCGTAACCTGCCGACACGGTGAAACAAAAAGAAAATCCGGTATCCGCTAAAAACAGATACCGGATTTTCTTTCTTCCTACATAATATATAAAATAAGATTTTCTACAATACCGCCGGTTTAAAATGGGAAACCTTTGAAAAAGGAAAAGCCATGAAAAACATTCTGTTCGGCCAAGGTCTATTGGTGCTGATTCTTTCAGCGGTCGGCTGCACAATGTCGGCTCAACCACGGGAAAAAACCGCTCTCCGACAATGGCAGTTTTGTGAGGACAAAACACCGGAAGGCGCTGAGCCGGTATTTCCCGCCGAAGCCCAATGGGAATCCGTCGCCCTTCCGCACGGCTTTCGCTTGTCCGGCCTGGATGAACACGCTTCCGGTTGGTATCGATGCACGCTTGACCTTCCCAAAGAGGGCGCCGGCAGGCGGTATTATCTGTATCTGGAAGGAGCCGCTTCGGTGACGGATGTCTGGGTGAACGGCACATGGGTCGGGCGGCATCGCGGCGGGTTTACGGCAGCGGCCTTTGACCTGACGGACGGACTGAAGTTCGGACAGTCCAATGAGCTGCTCCTTCGCGTAAACAATCGACTGGCGGAGGCCGCCAACTGCCTGTCGCATTCCAATCTGTATTATACCGACGGAGGGCTGTATCGCCCGGCCTGGCTGGTTCAGACCGGCGGTGTCCATATCTATCCGGACCTAGGCTCCTGCGGCGTGTATCTGACACCCAAAAACATCACCGACCAAAAGGCAGTCCTGCAGATTCAAACGGTCCTGCGCAACTCCCTGAACAAACCCGTAAAAGTCCAGGTCCGTCATCAGATTCTGGACCCGGACGGAAAGCCCTGCGGACAGATTAAAACCGCGGCGGACCTGCCGGCTCAATCCATTCAAAAAGCCGATGCGGAAACCGAAATTCCCTCTCCCCGACGCTGGGACATCCGGCAGCCGAATCTGTACACCGTTCGTACCGAGGTCGTGCTGGATGGACAGACGGTTGATGCCGTTACGGAGCAGACGGGAATTCGCACAATCGAATTCAAAGACGGACGGTTTCTGCTCAACGGCAGGGAGCTGCTGGTTCGCGGCGTCTGCAAGCATCATCAGGATGAGCACACCTGGAATGCGATGACGGATGAGCAGCTGCGGTGGGAATGGCAGGCGATGATGGACCTGGGGGTCAATACGGTCCGGCTGGCACACTATCCGCATCGGCGGCTGGAATATCAGCTGGCCGATGAATACGGTCTGGCTGTCTGGGCGGAAAACGGCCTGGCGGGCCAAAAATGGGACCGCGGGGTCAAGTACGAAACCGCCCCGAACGCCGACGGCGAGCGCATCACCCGGGAAATGGTCCGGCAGAACTGGAATCATCCGAGCATCCTGTTCTGGAGCAGCGGCAACGAGACCTATCAGGAGGTCGCCTCGTACTATGCCGACATCATTCGTCAGGAGGACACAACCCGACTGATTACCTATGCCTCCGCCGGCGAGAAACCAGCCAACGTGGACTTTGTGGCGGGCAACACCTATCAGGGCTGGTACGGCGGACATTATATGGATTTCGCCAAAATGCCCGACAACGCCTATACCTCCGAGACCGGCGCCGGAATGTGGCTGACGCACCATGTTCCCTACGGGACGATCCGCTGGGATGTGGACAAATTTGAACCGGAGGAATATGGCGAGCTGTTTGCCGAGTTCCGTTTTCAGGACCTCTTCCGGAACAATCCGGAAGGACACAAAATGTTCCTGTGGTGGAATTTCCGCGAGTTCTACAACAAAAAGTTCAAGAACAACCGGAACACCAAGGGCCTCATCACCCTGGCGGGGATGCCGAAGGACGTATCTTATCATTTCCAGTCCTTCCTGAAACCGAACCAGCCCGTCCTGCATCTGTGCGGACGGCATCACTTCTACCGCCAGTTTGAACCGGACAACGGCATTAAGGTCTATTCCAATGCGGAGCAAGTCGAGCTGTTCCTCAACGGCATTTCGCAGGGCGTCCGCAAAAACGGCGAATACAGGCATCCCGATTCCGTCAAGCGGGAGGGAAACCATACGATTCCGGTCAAAGGAATTGCCGTCAACAACGTCTTTTTCTGGAAAAGCCCGCTGGCACCCGGCAAAAACATAATTGAAGCGCGGGACAATCGAGGACTGCGGGCCTCGATGGTGATCTATCAGAAGGCGCCGGACGGACAGCAATGGCCCGAGCAGCCGGATGCACTGGTGTCATCGCTGACCAGCTCTAACCCGGACAATCCGGCGATTTTCATCGACCGTCCCATCGAAAGCCAGGGGCCGTTCTACTATGAGGTCAACGGCCAGTCCGACAATACGTTCGACGAACTGCCCGAGCCGGTCCGCGGGGCTAAGTGGATTGCCACCAAGCGGCTCAGCCGGGAAAGCAGCCGTACAGACCTGTCTTTCCGGGTCAATCGTCCGGCGGAGGTGTTTGTGATGTACTCCACGGGCACCTTCCCCAAACACACCCTCAAAAAGCCGGATGAAAAAGCGATGTCGGCGGCAGCCCAGCTCGAAAAAGCCCTGAAGGGAGCCGGATTTGCCGACACCGGCATTCGCGGCATCTGGCGGGCGCACGATTTGTGGCTGGCCGACTGCGCCCTGATGCGCCGAACCGTTCCGGCCGGACAGACCGTAACGATTCCCGGACAGACGCTGGACTACGTGGTGCTCATCAAAGAGCGGTAAAACGCTTACTGCTCTTTCCACATCCACAGCGCCGCGGCGGCAAACCAGACAATCGTCATCAGGCCGATAACCTGCTTGACCCAGTCGAGGTCTTTGGAGCCCGCCAGAAACAGCACGGATGCCAGCACCAGCAGAACCAGCGAACCGTAGCCGAAGAGGCGTGCCAGAAACTTCACTTCGGGCTTTTCGGTTATCTGCTTCTGAAGCATCGCACTGAGGATGACGTACAGCACAGCCGCCATAAACCAGCCGGGCAGCGAGACAAAATAAATCTGCACCCGTCCGGTCAGAACCAGCCAGCCGCAGATGGCCAGCGTCACAAACCAGGCCAGACCCGCGGCCCAGTTAAAGGCAATGCGGCGCTTCTCCGCGTAGTTGTCCTCCAGACCGAACTTCTTCATCAGCCAGAAATCGACAAAAATAACCGCCCCCATCGGCATCAGCAGCAGACCGTAAAAGGCGACGAAGTCCAGCAGCTTCATCGCAAAGGCGGGGAACATTCCGGCAATCGTCGCTACCGCACCGGTAAACAGAGTCACGGTAAAGCGGGAGCGTTTGGGCATGATGGCCTGAAAGGCCAGACCGGCCCGGTAAATCGTCGGGTTGGCGGTCGTCCAGCCCGCAATAATCACGCACAAAAGCCCGGCTACCCCTGCCGCCCGATAGGACAGCGGCCCGGGCAGAACCGCCGTATCGTTCGGGTTCAGATGCAGCTGATAGGCATACAGAATCGAAGCACAAATCCAGGCCATAAAATGCCCGACATACATCCCCGCCGCCGAGGCAACCCCGTACCAGGACTTGCGGGCAAACCGGAACACCGACAAATCAGACATCCCGATATGCATCGCCATATTGCAGAACCAGGCAAAGAACATCACATGCCAGAAGGTAAACTTCACCTGGCCGGGCAGCGGGTCGCCGCCCTTCCAGATATGGGTTTTGGCCAAATCCCACAAATCAGCCGCAGAACGAATGGTCACCCCCGTTACGTCAATAAACTGCTTGAGACCGACGATGCCGAATACGAGAAAGACCAGCACCATCCACGGCACAGCCAGATTGGCAAACTTGGCGACGGTCTGGTACCCGTAGGCGGCGACGATGGTAATCAGCCCGCCGACGACGGCGGAGGCAACCACCCAGCCGACGCTGTTCGGATACAAATCATTCAGGGCGGGCATCGGAAACTTAAACCAAACGCCCGCGGCGGTGGCGGAAACGGTAATCATCGCACCGGCCAGAAAGCAGAACATCACCCCGTTGGCCAGGTTGTACAGCGTCACCAGCTGCCGGCCGCAGATTTTTTCCAGCTGATAATACAGGGTCAGCCGCGCCCGTGTAGCGATGGGGGCGCACATCAGCATCCAGCTCAGAACCGCCAGAGCGTTGCCGACAATCAGACCCGCCAGCAGGTCAAAGGCGCTGACGCCGGCGGCCACAAACAACGGACCGAGCATCAGTTCGGTCCCGGCGCAGTGCTCGCCCGCATACATCCCCACAAAACTCTTAAAGCCGAGCAGAGCGCTTTGCGGCACCGGCTCCCGCTCAAACTCATCTCCTACAGAATGCTTCTGCTGCTCCTTTTCGGTCTGCATAAAGGGCCTCCTGCATCATAAGGGTTCAAAGGGTTCGCTATGAAATCCGTTTGCTGAGGACGTCCGTCTCATAGCGGCGGACTTCCTCCAGCCAGCGGCGCTCGGACGGAACATTATTTTTCAGACAATAATACTCCCAGACGGCGGGCCAGGGCATCGTCTTGAGCATCTCCATCCAGGCCAGCCGAGCCGTATAATCAAACCGCCCTTCGAATTGACGGAGCGTATCCGCCGGCTCCAGCAGGGCTATCAGCAGGGCCTTGAGCAGATTTCGCGAGCCGATGACCCAGGCGGCGATGCGGTTGATGCTCGCATCGAAAAAGTCCAGCCCGATATGAATGCGGTCCAGTCGGCCGGAGCGGACGATTTCGCGGGCGACGGCCCTCAGCTCCTCATCCAAAATCACCACATGGTCGCTGTCCCACCGCACAGGACGGCTCACGTGAAGCAAAAGGCCCGGCACAAACGCCAGCACCGAAGAGATTTTGTCGGAAATGACCTCCGTCGGATGAAAATGCCCCGCATCCAGACAAAGCAGCTTCTGACGCGAAACGGCATAGCCCAGATAAAACTCGTGCGAACCGACGGTATAGCTTTCCGCCCCGATGCCGAACAGTTTCGACTCCACTGCATCCAGATTGCATCGCGGGTCAAGCCGTTCGGCAAAGAGGGCATCCAGCGACTCCTTCAGACGTTCGCGCGGGGCCGTTCGGTCGGCGGGGATGTCCTTAAAGCCGTCGGGGATCCAGACATTGGTCACGGTCGCTGAGCCCAGCTGACGGCCCATCTCCGCCCCGATGCGCCGGCAGCGGATGCCGTGCTCAATCCAGAACTGACGAATCGCCTTGTCCGGATGGCTGAGCGTAAAACCGTCGGCGGCCTTCGGATGTGAAAAGAAAGTCGGGTTGAAATCCATTCCCATCCGCCGTTCTTTGGCCCAGTCAATCCAGGACTGGAAATGCCGCAGCTCGATTTGGTCGCGGTCCACGAACCGGCCGCCGTTATCCAGATAACAGGCGTGCAGATTGAGCCGGTGTCGGCCCGGAATCAGCGACAGGGCTTTGTCCAAATCCTCCCTCAGCTCCTCGAGGGTGCGGGCCTTGCCGGGATAATTGCCTGTGGCCTGAATGCCGCCGCCGGACAGTTCCGCACCGGCCCGCTCAAACCCGCCGACATCATCCCCCTGCCAGCAGTGAAGCGAAATCGGGATCCCGGCCAGCTGTTCGAGGGCCTTTTCCGCATCCACTCCGAGTTGGGCATACTGTTCACGGGCGAGGGCGTACGCCTGTTCAATTGTTTTTTCCATATTCTCTCTCCTGCTTACTGAATCTGCCGGCTTCGGTACGTTTCCACTTCCCAGCCCTCGATAAATCGACGGGCGGGTTCACTCATATATTCGACGCCGCCGAACGCCTTTGCCAGATGCACCACCAGCGCCCCATTCAGGGCCAGCTCGAGTGCCAGGGCCGCCTTTTTCTCTGTCGAACCCAAACCGAACACAACATTGTTCCAGACGAGAATCTGCGGCGTGCAGCCGCAGCGGCGGCGATAGTCCTCGAGGGCCTCCGGCGTCGGCTCCGCCGTCAGCGGAAACGAGCGGGCATAAACGATATGGTCGGGCGTCAGCGGGCCGGCGGGCGGCCGGAAAAAGCCCGACGCGGCAATGCCGTCGGCATCCGAACCGAAAACACTCCGAATGCGGGCAAAAGCCCCTTCGCAGTCAAAACCCTTCGGCAGCGGAGCCGGCTCCATTTTTGTTGACAGCCCCGCCCGGGCGTACTCGGCCTCCAGACGCCGGAAAATCTCCTGATACAGCTGTTCGAGCCGCTCCGGATTATCGGCGGCGACAAACACCCCGTGATTTTTCAGGAAAATCATCTCCGGCTGCCGGCCGTGTGCCTTTTCAAACCGCTCCACCTCGTTTCGAACCGCCATACAGAGCGTATAGCCCGGGTCCACATAGTCCATCCAGAGGGCGTCGGGGAAAAGCCGCTGACAGACCGCCCGGCCGTCTTTGGCGCAGGTCATCCCGTTAACCAGGGCCGGATGCGTATGAACGACATAACGGGCCGACAGCGAATCGTGAAGCGGCGACTCGACCGAAGGACGTCCGGCGGCCCCGTTCAGAACAGCCGACGCCATCACCTCCTTGACCAGCTGCTCGCGGGCGGACGGCTCCTGCGGCGGACGGGTCGTGTACAAGGCGGCCAGACGGCTGCGGCTGATGGGCACAAACAAATCGGGCCGCAATCCGGCCAGCGTGGTGCCGGAGGGCTTCACCCACAGTGTGCTTTCATTCTTGGCGGAGGTATTGCCGCCGCCCCCGCAGACATAATCCGGCGTGCCGAACCGATGCGACAGGGCTGTAATCGTCTCCAGCAAAACAGACGGCGAATCGGACACGGTATTCCTTTCAGGCATTGGGAAACTGCTTCAAAAACGTCTGCCATCCGGCACTGTGCCGGGGCTGATATTCACGAATCTCAAACGAACGGCGGATGATTTCACGCCCTTCCTCCAGCGACCGAATCCGGCCGCTTGCCCTGGCCTGCATCAGCACATTGCCGAGCACCGTCGCCTCGACGGGTCCGGTCAGGACGCGTTTGCCTGCGGCATCGGCCGTGAGCTGATTGAGCAGCTCATTCTGCGAACCGCCGCCGACAATGTGAAGCACTTCGATGGGCCGGCCGAGCAGCTCCTCCAGCCAGTCCAGCACCTGCCGGTACCGGGCGGCCAAGCTCTCCAGAATGATGCGAATCATCTGCCCTCGGCCGCCCGCCGGACGCTGCCCCGTAGACGTCAAATACTGATTGATGGCCGCGGGCATATCCTGCGGCGAAAGAAACCGGATATCATCCGGATTGACCCAGCCCGCAAACGGCTCGGCCTGCGCCGCCAGCTGCGTCAGCTCCGAAAAACTGTATTTTTCCCCCTGCTGCATCCAGCAGCGCCGGCACTCCTGCACCAGCCACAGGCCCATAATGTTCTTCAAAAGCCGAATTGTATTCTCCACACCGCCTTCGTTGGTAAAACTGCGTTCAAAGGTGCGCTGGTCAATAATCGCCTGCGGTATCTCGATGCCCATCAGACTCCAGGTGCCGCTGGACAGATACGCCCATGTCCGCCCGCTTTCGGCCGGAACGGCGGCCACCGCCGAAGCCGTATCGTGCGTGCCGACGGCAATCACGGGCACCGGCCCGCAGCCCCAGGCCTGCTGAAAAGCGGGTTTCAAGACGCCCGCCTGCGTGCCGGGCTGCATGATGTCCGGCAAAAGCGATTCCGGCAGACCAAAGGCCTCCAGCAGCCGTTTCGACCAGCGGCCGCTCTTCATATCCATCATTTGCGATGTGCTGGCAATCGTATATTCGGCGCCGATTCGGCCGGTCAGAAAATACATTATCAGGTTGGGCATAAACAGCAGCTTGGCCGCCCGCGAAAAAATCGGCTGCTGACGATACGCCAGCAATTGAAAGAGCGTATTAAACGGCATAAACTGAATGCCGGAGTGAAAATAAATTTCCCGTTTGGGCAGGATTTCGGCGGCCTTTTCAATCATCCCCTCCGTGCGGCGGTCGCGGTAATGATACGGATTTTCCAGCAGATTGCCGTCCGCATCCAGCAGGCCGAAATCCACCCCCCAGGTGTCGATGCCGATACTCCGAACAGCCGGCTGTGCCCGAAAGGCCTTGCGCAGCCCCTCCTGAACCTCACCGAACAAACGCCGGAAATCCCATCGCAGCGAGCCCTGCTCCTCGACCGGGCCGTTCTCAAAGCGGTGAACCTCCTGAATCGAAATCGTCTGTCCGTCCAGACAGGCCAGCATCACCCGTCCGCTGGAGGCGCCCAAATCCACCGCCGCATAGTACTCTTTGCCGCTCATAATCAACCTCCTATTGAGCCGTCCGAAGCAGCTGACGCTCGGCTTCCTTCGTCCAGATGCCATCGGGCATCTTCTCGGCCACCTGCGGCCATGTCCGGCAGACCTGCTCGAGCGTCATCAGGGGCATCTTTTCGAGGGCCGGATAGACCACAATCTTGCCGGACAGGGTGCGGTTTTTGACGGCCTCGATTCCGTCCGCCGCGCCGGCCATCCCGCAGACCGCATCCACCGAACAATTGGTATCCAACTGTCCGGAAAGGACTTTGTCCAGCACAATCTGCATATCGCGCAGGCGCGAACCGCTGGTGCCGAACAGATAGCACCGGTTGGCGATATAGCGGTCCAGGTCGATTTCCTGCCGGACGGCGGCGGGAATGCCCGCAAAGACATTAATCAGCGCATTGGGGCGGCTTCGGGCCACGGCATCCGCCGCCAGCGCCCCGACCGGCGCCATCAGGGCAAAATAACTGTACGTCTCCGTGTCGGGCTGCTCGGCCGTCAGCACCGAACGGTACTCGGCCGGGCGAGTCTTCAAAATCGGCCGCACCTTCTTTTCGAGCGAAGCCAGACGCGCTGCATCCAAATCCGCCGCCGCCACGGAAAGCCCCGTTCGGCCCGAACAAAGAATGCGGATAACATGCATCTGCCCCATCGGGCCGCCGGCCCCGATGACAGCCGCCCGCTCGCCGTCGCGGATTTCGCCGGTCGCCGGAATCGTACGATAACTGTCCGAGGCGTCATCCGACGTCGTGCCGATCCAGCGGGTCATCCCGTAGTGCACCCGCCCAATCCCGATGGACACGGACTGGCCGATGCGTCGGCCCCCCAGAACAATATTGATCAGGCCGCCGGCGGCCAGCTTGTCATTGAGCATCTCAATCATCTCCCGCCGGCTCCCGAAATACACAATATCATCAAAAGTCCCGTCCTCCAGTCCGGCCGGATTCTGACAGTGCGTCAGGGCAATCCCCGCCGCCCACTCGGTCGGCTGACCGGCCGGACCGCACAGCACCGCCTGCGCCGGCGGACGCGGACCGAAACTTTCACGAAGGCCCTGAATGCGGCAGCCCTCATCGACCACAACCAGCAGTCGTCCGCCCGGACGAATCGTGCGGCGCTCTTCCGTCACATAGGAACTTTCCACGCACGCCCACGGCTCTACCAGTGCCCCGGCGGAATAGGAAATATCCGCCTGAACGGGAAGAAGAAAGCTTTCGCCGCTGTCCGGGTCCACATACACCCGCTCATCGAAAAGGATGTACTGCTGGAGTGCCCCTTCAAAATTGTAGCCGATAGCCGCATTCGACGAGGCCGTCTTCAGCCAGCGGTAATCCGTCTGCACCAGCACGGTTTGCCCGACCCGATGCCGGCGGACCTTCTCGCCGACCGCCGCAATCACACACGAAATCTCATGGCCCGGCACCGTGGGTTTGGCGCCCGGACAGTAGCTGGGGATTTCCGACAGAACCGACGGGGCAATGCCGGAGAGAATCTCGCTTTTGCGGGGGTGCTTGTCAAACTGGGCCAGCAGCTTCAAATCGGAAAAGCACAGCCCCACCGCCTCCACTTTGGCCAGCACCTGATAGGGCCCCGGCTTATAAACGGGCCTGGCCGGGTTGAGCCGCAGCTGTTCGGGTCCGATTAACTCGATGGCCTGCTGAACAGACGGAATCTTCATAATCCTTCGCTTTCTTAATGAAGCATGACCTGGCCGCCGGTGACGGGCAGGGCCTGGCCGGTTTCGTATTCCTGTTCCATCAGATAATAAATCGCCTTCATCACATCGGGAGTCGTGCAGCCCCGCCCCATCGGAATCATCGCCTCATACGCCCGCCGAACATCTTCAACGGTCTTTGCACCGGGCACCTTGCCCGCCCGCAGATATTGAACAAACAGCCCGTTGTTCGGGTCCGACCAGAGCGGCCCGTCAAAGAAATTGCCCGGACAGACGGAATTGACCTTGATGCCGTCCTCGACCAGCTCGAGGGCGAACGACTGCGTCAGGCCGATGCCGCCGAACTTGCTGCCGGCATAGGCAAAATTGCGGTTGGAGCCGCGAAGACCCGATTTGGAATTGATTTGAATGATGTCGCTTCGATAGGATGCATCCGCCTGATGCTGCAGCGCCAACACAGGGGCCGCGGCCTTCACGCACAGGTAATAGCCCCTGTAATTGACCGCCGTGACAAAATCAAAATCCTTCACCGGCTGCCGCTTGACGCTGTCGGCCTTGAGCACCCCGGCATTGGAGATAAACACATCGAATCCGCCGTAATGCTGGACGGTCTGGGCAACGGCCCGGCTGACGGACTCCTCGCTGGTGACATCCGCTTTCAGTGCCAGCGCCGTCTCGGGACCGTACTGCCGATTGAGCTCATCAGCGGCCCGCCGGACACCGTCTTCGTTAATATCCAGCAGCACAACCGCGGCCCCCTGTGCGGCAAAATCCTGCGCAATCTCTAAGCCGAATCCCTGCGCCGCCCCTGTCACCAACGCAATTTTCCCCGCCGCCCGTCCCTGCATCGGACGAGGCCATGGGAGAATCTGAAAACAGCCGGCCTCCTCCACACAGACGGCCTGTATGGCCGCTCCGTTCGTCCGTTCGGCGGCCCGGCGAATCCGCTCGGCGGTCTCTTTGGGGTTGTCCCAATCCGCACAAACGGAAAACGTGCAGGCCGAACAGGTTTCCGCAAAACGAACCAGCGGAGAACAGCCGTCCCTTTTTAAAACAATCCGAAGCAGCGGAGCAATGGAAAGAATCTTTTCCGTATTCATAACACAGCTCAACCCCGACCCAATTTTTCAAAATACCGTTGCAGGACCGCCGCACCCAACCGGGCAAACCGCTCAATCTGATCACATCGCCGGGTGCCGTCGGACATTTTCTCCGGACGAACAAATCCTTCTTTCCCGTGCGCTGAAAGAAACTGATGGGCCGCCAGCACACAGGTGCCCTCCCAGAAAAGCGTTTTGACCTCTTCCGGCAGCGGCACCCCTTTCAGACAGGCCGGCTCCAGCGGCGGCTTCTCAAGCATATTGTGTTCCGTCCCGACGGTCACGGCAATTCCGGCCTGCCGAAGGGTCCGGACATACCGAACCAGCACATCCGGGCTGTTGCGAATGGAAATAAACTCCGCCATCCGATACCCCCGCTGCAGAAGGGTCTTGGCCAGTTCCTCCGGCGATGCCTCAAACTCGCAGACAGGGCTGGCCCCGTCCGCCAGAACCGGATAACAGACAATCCCGCCCAAATGCCCAATCAGCTCCTCCGCCTGCGCCGGCGATAAGAACGTTTCCGGCACAAAACAGGGCTTGCCCGCCTTCATCAAATGAGAACGAATCTCATTTTGAATCCCGACCGCATCCTGCGGAGCAGACTTGGGAGCTGTTCCGAACAGGGCCGTCAGCCGCCCGATGCGTTCCGCCGGCGGGACCTTCTCAAACAACACCTCCTGAAACGCCTGAGCAGCATGGCGCTCCTGAAGCGTGACGGTGGAGGGTTCGCATCGATGGCGGTTGACAACCCGCTGGATAACCGCCCGGTCATCCAGCTCGATAGGCAGACCGCAGCGGCGGAAATGTTCACTCAGTTTGTCAATCATCTGCCGCATCCGCTCCGCATCATTCCGGCGAATCGCCGCAAGCAGCTCCCGCCCGCGCGGATTCAGGGCCGACCAGCGGCTGATGCCCTTGCCGCACAGATACATCTTGCCGGGATTGCCCGGGTCATTGATGCGGATGCCCTTGCGCAAAAGCGGCTCATCCAGTGTGATAATCTCCGTATGAAAGAGGGGAAAAATGCCCCGCCTCCGGCAGCCCTCCGCAAAGGACTCATAGACGGTAAAATCATAATAATTGCCCGCCCCGAGCACCTTCAGCCCTTCTGCGGCGGCCTGCTCAATCGCCTCCTGAACCGTTTCGAAGGCCGAAAAATTCGGCGGCAGATGAATATGCGTGTTGAAAGCCGGCCCGGCATCCCGGCCGCCGCAGGACTGGGCGGCCTTTTCGAGCTCTTCGACAGAGCCGATTTGCCGGATAATCTCCAGTGCGTCCACAAAGCCCTCCCTATCCAACCGTTTCCGTTTCGGCGGCCATCTGGACAACCTTGCGCGGCGGCAGGTGCAGGGCCTGTTCATACACATCCTCGGCGGCCTCTTTGACGGCCTCGCTGAGCGTCGGATGGGCAAAAATCATTTCGCCCAAATCCTTCGCCTTGGCCTTCATTCCGAGCATTGCAACGGCGCTTTCGATGATTTCCGTCGCATTATGACCGACGATATGCACGCCCAGCAGCGCTCCGTCATCCCGCCGGCTGATGACCCTTGCGAAGCCGAATTCTTCGCCGACGGCCATCGCCTTGCCCAGATAGCCGATGGGAAACTGCCCGATGCGAATCGGGATATTCTGCCGACGGGCCTGCCGGCTGGTCAGTCCCACCGAGGCAATCTCCGGGAAGGTATAAACCGCATAAGGAACCGGCAGCGTATAGGCCGCCGACCTGCCGACGGCGTTTTCCGCCGCCGTGATTCCCTGAGCACTGGCGGCATGAGCCAAAAGACAAATCCCGTTGGCATCGCCGATGCAGAAAATCCCCTTGGCGGACGTCTCCATCCGTTCGTTCACACGAATAAACCCGCGGTCCGTCTGAAGGCCGACCGTCTCCAGCCCCAGCGACGGCGCATTGGGACGGCGGCCGGTCGCGATCAGCACCTTGTCGGCCTCGACAGTCTGCCCATTGGACAAAACCGCCGAAATCCCCTTCTCGCCGGCAGTCAGGGACTCTACTTTGGTGCCGGTGAAGATGCGGATGCCTCGCTGGGTGAAAAGCCGATTCAGGGTGCGGCCCAGTTCCGGCTCCATCTCCGGCAGCAGCTCCTCCATCATCTCCACCACAGTCACCTTGACGCCGTATTCGTGCATCATACAGGCAAACTCGCAACCGATTACGCCGCCGCCGACAATCAGCAGACGGCCGGGCAGTTCCTTCCAATGGAGGGCTTCATCCGAGGTGCAGATTTTTTCCGGGTCGGTCGGCCAGCCGCTGATTCGCGCCGGCACGGAACCGACCGCAAGGATGATTCGCTCCGCTGTAATCGTTTGGGTCTGCCCCCGGCCGTCGGTGATGCGAATCTTCCCGGGGCCGTCGAGGACGGCGGTCCCTTCATAAAGCCGCACCTGACGGGCGGCAAAGAGCCCTTTGATGCCGCCGCGAAGCTTGGCCAGCACCTTGTCTTTGCGTTTCTGGATTGCGGACCAGTCAAACCCGACCGAACCGTTCACCTGCACGCCGAGCGTTTCACAATGCCGAATCCGATGCAGCAGCTCCGCCGACGCCAGCAGGGCCTTGGACGGGATGCAGCCGTAGTTCAGGCAGGTGCCCCCGAGCAGATGCTTTTCAATGACGGCTGTTTTGGCCCCCAGCTGCGCGGCCTTCAGCGCCGCCACATACCCGCCCGGACCGGACCCAATCACCGCAACAGAAAAATGCTCTGTCATACTATGCTCCTGTTCAGACCTGCGCCAGCGCCTGCGGATTTTCCAGCAGATTTTTGAGTGTCTGCATAAATTGAGCCGCCAGCACACCGTCGATAATCCGATGGTCGCTGCTGAGAATCATCGTCATCAGACGGCTGGGCTTCATCAGGCCGTTCTCGACCCAGACGCCCTCGCGGACTGCCCCGACCGCCAAAATCGCCGACTCCGGCGGATTGATAATCGCCGAAAACTCCTCCACACCAAACATCCCCAGATTGGTAATGGTAAAGATGCCCTGGCCGACTCCCTCCAGTTTGCCCTGACGGGCGTTTTCCGCCAGCCGGCGGGTCCGCACGGCCAGTTCCCGCAGCGGCAGCTGATCCGCCTTCAGCAGCACCGGCACGGTCAGCCCTTCGTCCGTGCCGACGGCAATCCCGATATTTACATCCGGAAACTCAACAATTTCATTGTCCTTCAGCTGGCTGCGAAAGGCCGGGTATTGCCGAATCGCCTTCGCCGCCGCCAACACCACAAAATCATTGATGCTGCAGGGGTATTTTTCCTTGGTCTGCTTGTATGTTTCAAACAGCGGCTGGGCATGAATCGTCAGTTTGGTGTAAAAATGGGGAATATTCTGCTTGGAATACAGCAGGTTATTGGCAATCGCCCGACGCATCTTGCTCATCGATTTTCGCTGAACACCGCCGGCAGCGGGCTGCGCCTTGGCCACATCTGTGGACAAAATCCGTCCGCCCGGTCCGGAACCGACGGAAACTGCGGACAAATCAATCCCCCGCTGGGCTGCGGCCTTTCGAGCGGCAGGCGAGGCCTTGATGCGGCCGCCTTCCGCCTGCGCCGGTGCAGTCTGGACATTCTCATACGCCGGAGTTTCGACGGCCGGCGCTTCTTTGGGCTCGGCGGCGGCCGGCTGCCCGCCGGATTGACCCGCCAGATACGCCTCCACATCCGCATCGTTTTCCGCCAGATACGCCACCGGTGTCTTTACCGGCACGGTCTGGCCCTCTCGAACAACGATTTTTGCCAGCCGACCCGCCTCGACCGCCTCAACCTCCATCGTGGCCTTGTCGGTCTCTATCTCGAAAATGACCTGCCCGACGGAAATTCGGTCCCCTTCCTTGACCTTCCAGGCCAACAGGGTACCTTCCTCCATCGTTTGGCCTGCCTGCGGCATTAAAACAGGAACAACCTTTCCGGCGGGAATTGAAGAAGCAGTTTGAGGAGCCATTTTGACCTCTTTGGGCTGCGAGGGGATTTCTTTCTGTTCTGAAACAGTTTCAACTGGTTCAGATTTCTTTTCTATCTCCTTATCACAAAGCAGGTTAAGCGAAGAAGCGTCTTCGCCTTGTTCGCCGATTACAGCGGCGGCTTGCCCGCCTGCGACCCAAGCCCCCTCCGGCTCAAGAATCTTCAGAAGAAATGCATCCTGTGGACATTGAATCTCCACAATCTCATCTGCACTCTTCAGAAAGAAAAGCGGCTGCCCTTTTCGAACAGGTTTCTTTTCTTCGGCAACCCATCGGTTAATGACCGCTTCAGGAGAACGCAGTTTCCGGGGTATCTTTATCAAAAACATCCAATGTCCTTTTCAAAAAAACGCACTTAGATTTTCAAAAATATACCATTTTCTTTCATATTTCAAGCATATTTTTTCAATTTTCTGTTGATTTTATGAAAGAAAGTGTTTTAATTATACTGATAAAACGGCAGCAGTGTGAACAAAAGAATTATGATTCCCACGATTCAGCAAAGACGAGAAGGCATCCTGACCCTCGCCTACCGGCAGGGACACGTGAGCATTCGGCAGCTGGCTGAACACCTGAAGGTGTCCGAAGCAACCGTCCGACGAGACCTGCACAATCTGGCCGCCGAAGGACTGCTCGAACTGTCGCGAGGGGGCGCTGCGGTCGCGCGAAACTCCGACTACTCCTTCCTGTCCAAATCGATGCGCAACATCGAGGCCAAACGCGTCATCGCTCAGCTGGCGGCCAACCTCGTCCAGGACGGCGACCAAATCTTTATCGGCTCGGGCACAACCTGCTTTGGAATGGCCGCCCATCTGCGGGGGCGCAAGGGACTGTCCGTCATCGTCAATTCCGTCCGCACGGCCCTCGAACTTCAGTCCCCCGGCATCGATATGCTCCTGCTGGGCGGGCAGTACCGCCCCGAACGAATGGATACCGTCGGGCCGCTGGCCTCCGAAACCATCGAGCGGCTTCGGGGCTATCGGGCCTTCCTCGGCACCGACGGCATCAGCCAGGACTTCGGGCTGACCTCCATCGACATCGAAAGCGCCCATCTGCTTCGGCTGGCGGCCCGCAACGCCCGCGAATGCATCCTCCTGGCCGACAGCAGCAAATTCGACCGCCCAGCCCTCTACAAAATCATTGACCTGCAGATGCTCTCAGCCGTCATTACCGAAAAAAAACCGGAACCCAACTGGTTAGACTATTTCAACCGTCATCAAATAACCGTTCTGTATCCAAAATCTTAAAAGACGAGGTCTTTTTATGCCCAAATCAATTCGCATCTGTCCGAAAGAAAACCGAGCCCCCGGCTGGCTTCAGTTTCAGCCGATTCCGCTCAACCAATACAAAAAAAACATCCGCGAGGAGCAGAGCCGCTACAGCCGTGAGCAGCTGGTGCGGATTCAGCGGGATATGATGATTATCCGCACCTTCGAAACAATGCTCAATGAAATCAAGCTCCGCGGCTCCTATCAGGGGATTGAATACAACCACAAAGGGCCGGCGCATCTGTCGCTCGGCCAGGAAGCGGCCGCCGTCGGGATGGCCTTTCATCTGAACATCGACGACCATATCTACGGCAGCCACCGAAGCCACGGCGAAATCCTCGCCAAAGGGCTGTCCGCCATCGAAAAACTCGATGACGCCGACCTGATGAAAATCATGAAAACCTACTTTGACGGCGAGTGCCTTCGCATCGTTGAAAAGGATGCCGAGGGCTCCGTCAAAGATTTGGCGATTGATTTTCTGATTTACGGAACCCTGGCGGAAATCTTCGGACGGCAGGCGGGCTTCAACAAAGGGATGGGCGGTTCGATGCACGCCTTCTTCCCGCCGTTCGGGGTCTATCCCAACAACGCCATCGTCGGCGGCTCCGGCGATATCGCCGTCGGGGCGGCTCTCTACAAAAAAATCAACCAAAAAAGCGGCATCGTCATCGCCAACATCGGCGACGCCTCCTCCTCCTGCGGGCCGGTCTGGGAGGGCATCTGTCTGGCCGCTATGGACCAGTACAAAACCCTCTGGCAGCCGCCGTATCGAGGGGGACTGCCGCTGATTTTCAATTTTATGAACAACTTCTACGGCATGGGCGGCCAGCCGCAGGGCGAAACGATGGGATTCGGCGTCCTGGCCCGGTTGGGCGCCGGCGTCAACCCCGAACAGATGCACGCCGAGCGCGTGGACGGCTTTAATCCGCTGGCGGTCGCCGACGCCATCCTCCGCAAAAAAGAAATCCTCAGCCAGGGCGGCGGCCCGGTCCTGCTGGATACCGTCACCTACCGATACAGCGGGCATTCTCCCTCCGACCAGAGCAGCTACCGCGACAAGGAGGAAGTGCAGGCCTGGCTCGAACAGGACCCGACGGTTCACTACGCCAAAGACCTCGTCGAAGCGGGCATCTGCACGCAGCAGACCATCGACGACATTCGTCAGAATGCCGAAAAACTGATTTACAAAGCCTGCAAAAAAGCGGTGGATTTGAGCATTTCTCCCCGCGCCGACCTCAAAAAGCACCGCTGCCTGCTCGATCAGACGATGTTCTCCAACCAGCGCATCGAGTCGATGGACCCGAGCCGAACCCCTGAGACGCTTCTGCCGAAGGAGCAAAACCCGCGAATCCTCAGTTTGAAAGACAAAAGCCGCAGCGCCTTTGATGCGGCGGGCCAGCGGCTCAAAGATACCCGCTGTGTCGTCTTCCGCGACGCCCTGTTTGAAGCCATCCTCGACCGGTTTTACGCCGACCCGACGCTGGTTGCCTACGGCGAAGAAAACCGCGACTGGGGCGGGGCGTTCGCCGTCTATCGGGGCCTTACGGAGGCCCTGCCGTATCACCGGCTATTCAACACGCCGATTGCCGAAGGGGCGATTGTCGGCTCGGCGGTCGGCTACGCCCTCGAAGGCGGCCGGGCCCTCGTGGAGCTGATGTACTGCGATTTCCTGGGCCGGGCCGGTGATGAGGTCTTCAACCAGCTGTGCAAATGGCAGTCGATGAGCGGCGGCCTGCTGAAGATGCCGGTTGTGCTGCGGGTCTCCGTCGGCAGCAAATACGGCGCCCAGCACAGCCAGGACTGGACCTCGCTGTGCGCCCATCTGCCGGGGCTGAAGGTCGTCTTCCCCGCCACGCCCTATGATGCCAAAGGGCTGATGTATTCGGCCCTGGTCGGCACAGACCCTGTGGTCTTCTTCGAAAGCCAGCGGCTGTACGGCATCGCCGAAGAGTTCCACCCGGGCGGCGTGCCGGAAGGATATTACGAAGTGCCTTTCGGTCAGCCGGCCCTGCGGAAACAAGGCAAAGACCTGACCATCCTGACCATCGGCGCCACCCTGTATCGGGCCCTCGAGGCCGCCAAAATCCTCGAAGACAAGTACGGCCTGTCCTGCGAGATTATCGATGCCCGCTCGCTGGTGCCCTTCGATTACTCGCTGGTGCTCGAGTCCGTCTGCAAGACCCGAAAGATTCTGCTGGCCTCCGACGCCTGCGAACGCGGCAGCTATCTGCACACGATGGCCTCCACCATCACCCAGCTGGCCTTCGATGAACTGGATGCGCCGCCGGCGGTGTTAGGCGCCCGCAACTGGATTACCCCGCCGGATGAAATCGAGGATGCCTTCTTCCCCTATCCGTCGGACTTTCTGGATATGATTCACGAACACATCCTCCCGCTGAAGGGCTATACCGTCCAGCGGGTCTGCAGCCGCGAAGAACTGCTTCGACGAAACCGCGAAGGCGTGTAGCGGATGAAACAATACCCCTCCGCCCCCGGGCCTTTCAGGACCTGGGGGTTTTTATTGGGGGCCGGGGCGGAGCGGACATCCCCTCGCCCAGAGTAAAACTCACCTGCGTCGGCTGGTTGTAGCCGACATTCTGCCAGGCGGCGCTGAGCCGATAAATCGGGTCGTGCATCAGAGTATAAAACCGATGCTCCGTCGGATGCGTCGAAACAAAAATGCGAAGCTCTTTGCCGTCCAGCGTCGGCCAGATGACCTCCTCCCGCCAGTCGCCCAGGATATCCCCGTAAAAACAAGGGGTGGATTTGGAGCCGTTTACGCGGACACAGTCAGAATCCCAGCCGTCCAGCAGAATCGTTTCCGTCAGATTTTCGAAATCCCACTTCGTAATGCGGGTTCCGTTGAGCAGCTCCCGCAGCAGGTCGCCGTCCCACCAAATCCCCATATTGCAGGAGCGAGGAGACCGCTCGGCAATCTTTTGGCCTTTGCAGCTGTACAAGCCCTGCAGGCCGCTGCCGAAGGCCCAGCATTCATATCCCCGATGCCGCGGGTCAATATCCATCGCAATCCCTCGCACAACATCTCTCGAATCCAGCCCCCAAAGGACCTTTCCGGTCGCCGCATCGCGCAGATTGGCCCCGTTCGGATGACGCGGGTTTTCATGGACGGCAAAGATTTCCAGCCCCGGCCGGTCCGGGTCAATCTCCGCCAGATGCATCGCATCCCCGTGCCCCAAACCGGTGGAATACAGGCCCTTGCCGTCGTGGTCGATCGCACAGGCCCCGTAGAGGATTTCGTCTTTGCCGTCGCCGTCCACATCCCCGACAGCCAGATTGTGATTGCCCTGTCCGCGGTAAGCCCGATTGCTCTCCGGGCCCGCATCGCTGTCAAAAACCCACAGATTCGTCAGCTTCCCATCCCGCCAGTTCCAGGCCGCCAGCACCGCCCGCGTGTAATACCCGCGGCACATCACCAGCGAAGGACGCTCCCCGTCCAGATAGGCCGCGCAGGCCAGAAACCGGTCCGAGCGGTTGCCGTTTGCATCGCCCCAGTCCCGCACATTTCCGCGCGGCGGAAGATAGGGAACCGTCACCCGTTCCGCACCGGTGCGCCCGTCAAAAATCGTCAGATATTCCGGACCGCGGAGGATTCGTCCGTTCTCCTCGCGCCAGTCGGCATTCGGGTCGCCGATGACCTTGCCGGTGCCGTCCACCGTGCCGTCAGATGTGCGCACCGCAACCTCCGCCCGTCCGTCTCCATCCAGATCATAGACAAGAAACGGCGTATAATGGGCTCCTTCGCGGATATTTTTCCCCAAATCAATCCGCCACAGAAACCGTCCGTCCAAATCATACGCCTCCAGTTTGGTCTGGCCGGTCAAGCCGTTGTGCGCATTATCCCGCGGACGCATCTCCTGCTTGAGGACGATTTCGTAGCGTCCGTCGCCGTCCAAATCCCCCACCGCCGCATCCGAAGGACGATGCTGCGGCAGAGTCTGAATCGGAATCGACAAAAACGGCCGCACCGGCGGATTGGCCTTCACTTCCGCGGGCCGACACGGCGGCCCCTGCCGCCCGTCCGGAACCGCCCGCACAAAATAGCGGTTCATCCGCGTCAAATCCGCCGTCTCATCCGAAAACCACGTTCCGCCGGTCAGCGGCTTTTCATTCAGCCGAACCGGTTCGCCGTCTTCCGTCTGCCGATACACATCAAAGGCAATCGACTCCGGCTCGGTCCCCAGAATCCTCCAGCTCAGAAAGACCCGGCCGGGCTTGTCCACAAGGACGACCAGCCCCCGGTCAAGCGCCTCCATCTGCCGTTGGTATGGGGCAGCAGACAAGCCCGCCCCCGTCAGCAAAAGCCACACACACATCCAGCGAACATTCATAGGCAAGCCCCCTAATTCAGGGTTTCTGAACCGCCGGCGGGACATCCAGCGCAAAATACTCGCTCCGCTGCGGCGGATAAAAATAACCCATCGAAACCATCGCGACATCCAGCCGATAAATCGCATCCTGCATCAGCGATATCCGGCGCTGCCGGGACAGATGCGTCGTTGTATAAATCCGCAGTTCACCCGGCACGGTCGTAATCAATTCCTCCCGCCAGTCGCCCAGAATATCCGCTGCAGCCAAAATGCGCCCTTCGTAACGGCCCACCGCTTCGCCTTTATACCGGCGGATTTGTCCCTGCTCGGCAATCATCTTCAGGGGCCCGTCCAGCCAGTACAGCGGCGTCGGCGCCAGCGTGCTCATCGATTCCTCCGAAAGCAGACGTCCGTCCACACTGTACGTCCAGTGTCGGGAGCGGTCCTTTTCGCCGGTATAAAACTCGTATCCGGGATTGTCCGGGTCAAACTCGCCGAACAGGCCCTGGCTGTGGACGTGCACCGTCGGATGCTCACAGCCCCAGAGAATTTCGCCGGTTTTGGCATCCGCGATACAAATGCCGTTTTTCTCCTGCGGCGGCTCGATCCCGTAAAGGATTTCCAGCCCGGGCCGCTGCGGATAAATATCCGTCACATAGCAGCCGTCCGGATGCCCCAGGCCGGTATTCCAGAGGATTTTGCCGTTGTCATCGAGCACCGCCGCTCCCAGAATGATTTCATCCCGTCCGTCGCCGTCCACATCCGCCGCATGCATCCCGTGCATGCCCTGCCCGCGCACCGGCGGCACCTCTGCATCGCCGTCCCAGCTCCAGACCTTCTGCAGTTTGCGGTCGGCCACATTGTAGGCATCCACCCGCATTCGCGTGTAGGTGCCGCGCAGAACAATCAGACTCGGGCGAACTCCGTCCAGATAGGCCGCCCCGAGCAGATGCCGGGAGGCGCGGTTGTTTTTCTCATCGCCCCAGTCCTCCACGCGTCCGCGGGCGGGCCAGTCAGCCCGGTCCAGCTCCCGGCCGGTCATCCCATCCAGAAGCGATACATACTCCGGCCCGGACATCACACGGCCCGGGTAGGGATGGCCGTCGGGGTTGCGGTAATCGACATCGGTCGGGGCGGTCTTGAGGGCTGCCTCCGCCCGGCCGTCTCCGTCAAAATCAAAGACCACCATCGGCGACCACCAGACCCCCTGTTCAATATTCCACCCGAGGTCCTTGCGCCACAGAAACGTGCCGTCGTGAAGATAGGCCTCGACCTTGAACGTATCGGTGCTTTTCTGCCAGACCCCCGGGTCGGTTGTCTGTTGCGGCTGCTTGATGACAAAATCATATCGTCCGTCGCCGTTCAGGTCGGCTATAGCAACTTTGCTGCACACATAATTGCCCTGAAATGGAATGGAGATATAGGAACGCACGGGGGGATTGGCCGGCAGGTCAACCGTCGCCGCCTCTTTTTCTTCCCCGCCGAGAACCATCGTCAGCCGCCAGCGGTTGGGCTTATCAAGCGGGGCGGATTCATCCGCAAAATTCGTGGAATTCGTAATCGGTTCGGAATGGAGCTTGACGGGTTCGCCGCCGTCGGTAATCCGATAAAGATGAAAGCCGATGTCCGCCGGGTCCGTTTTCAGCAGCCGCCAGCCCAAATAGACCCGCGAAGGAGACTGAACCACGGCAATCAATCCTCTGTCCAAATTCTCCGCGGGCTGCCGGGCCGCCGGAACCAGCGAACCGCAAAGAAAAACAAAAATCCCCAGATATCCTATTCGGTTCATCCGTTTTTGCCTCTCAAAAAGGGACTCTCTCAAGGACAAAACTCTTTGTCCTCTCTGTGTATTGCAGAAAAACCCCGTTTGTGAGAAACTTTTTGAAAATAATTTTAGTCACGAATTTACAGGATTACTGATGACTGGCGTCTGGATCCTGGCAACTGGGCACTATCCGCCGGAAGATAGCCCCGCCCGCCAGGGCGGGGAAAAAAGAGAATGAAACCCCTATCCTCTTTCCCTCGGGCTTATCGCCCGGGGCTATTTTTCTCACCAGCCCTTGCGACGCTTGTGCCCGGGGCTAATTCCTACGTCAGGCCCTTATCCTTCGCGCATCCCCCGTCATTTCCGCGTTCGCTGTCATTCCCGCGAAGGCGGGAATCCATTCCTCCTCTCCCCGCGTCCTGTCCTCCGAAGCTTTAGCGAAGGAGGAAGACGGGAATCCAGCAACCGAGTAAATCCGAAATTCGAATCTCGAAATCCGAAACAGTAAACCACAGATTACGCAGATTTCACAGATTTGAAAAAAGTGAAGAAGGAAAGCAAATGAATTTACCTGCTCACTGATAACTGATAACTGATGACTGATAACTGATGACTGATAACTGATGACTGGCGGCTGGACACTGGATGCTGATTTGCTGATTTAAAGCTGTTTCTTCAGCAGGCTCACCTGCTGGTGGGCCAGGCGCGTCGGCTCCGGCAGGCGGCACCGCCGGCAGCATCCCAGCACAAAGTCAACCGCCTCCTCCAGAACCGCCCGATGCCCGACGGAAACAAACAGAGGTTTTACGCCCCTGCGGGTTCGCACCACAGCCCCCGCGGGCTGACCATCCACCCAGAGCGGACTCCAGCTGCCCTTTTCTGTTTGGGGTTCTTCATACACCCCGCACAGGCGGCTTTTGGCACAGCCGATTGCCGGGGCATCCAGACACAGCCCCAGATGCGAAGCCAGCCCCAGCCGTCGGGGATGAGCGACACCCTGTCCGTCAATGAGAAACACATCAGGCCGGATTTTGAGTTTCTCGGCGGCCTTCAGACAGACCGGCGCTTCGCGAAACGAAAGAAGACCCGGCACATACGGAAACCGCACCTTATCCTGCGCCTGCACAACCTCCAGCACCTCCAGCTGCGGAAACGACAGCACCACAATCACCGCCGCCATCTGCAGCCCATCCCCGCTGAAGGCACAATCCAGACCGGCCGCCGTCTGAATGCGTTTCGGAAGCGGACAAAACTGAACAAGGCCGGCCAGCCGGCTCTGAATCGATGCCGCCTCCTTCGGGCTGACCTGCCACGAATGTAAGTGTTTGATTTGCACAGCGTTATCGCATCCTGCAAAAAACCCGCCCGGCTATTGTACACGCCCGACTTTTCCGGTACAATGGTAAGTTTGGCGTATTCTCTTTAAATAGAGATAAGAGAGCAGCAACCTCAAGAAGCGAGTTTGACAGCGATGAATGATTCGCAGAAATACATCCGCATCCGCGGTGCGGCCGAACATAATCTTAAAAACATCAACGTCGATATTCCCCGCGACAAACTGGTTGTCATTACCGGTTTGAGCGGTTCGGGAAAAAGCTCGCTGGCCTTTGACACCATCTACGCCGAGGGCCAGCGCAAATACGTCGAATCCCTCAGCGCCTACGCCCGCCAGTTCCTCGAACAGATGCAGAAACCTCACGTTGAGCACATCGAGGGGCTGCCTCCCACCATTGCCATCGAACAGCGAAGCGCCTCCAGCAACCCCCGCTCGACCGTGGCAACCACGACGGAAATCTACGACTACTGCCGTCTGCTGTTTGCCCGCATCGGACAGCCCCACTGCTGGAAATGCGGCCGGCCGATTCAGTCGCAGCACGCCACCCAGATTGTCGATTCCATCCTGTCTTTTCCGGAAAATACCCGCATTCAGATCTGCGCCCCGATTGTCCGCGGTCAAAAGGGAGAACACCGGGACATCTTCGCTCAGATTCAGCGGGACGGTTTCGTGCGAGCCCGGGTGGACGGCGTCATCTATGACATCAAAAACATCCCCAAACTGGACAAAAACAAAAAACACGACATCGCCGCCGTCGTGGACCGGCTGATTCTAAAAGACAACATCCGCATCCGGCTGGCCGATTCCATCGAAACCGCCCTGAAAATCGGAGATGGACTGGTCCTGGTGATGGTGCAGACGCCCGAAGAGAAAAAAGACAACGGCGGCGACGGCCAGTGGCGCGACGTTATTTACAGCGAAAAATTCGCCTGCCCCGAACATCCGGAGGCCTCCCTGCCGGAATTGAGCCCCCGGCTGTTCAGCTTCAACAGCCCTTACGGCGCCTGTCCGGCCTGCGACGGACTGGGAACCATCCTCGAGTTTGACCCGGACTTAATCGTGCCGGATAAAACCGTCTCGCTCGAAAACGGCGCTGTCGAGGCCTGGCGCAAAGGCGGCAAACGGATGAACATTTACTACAATCGGCTCATCAACCGATTCTGCCGGCAGTTCGGCATCAGCAAAAGCGAACCCTACAGCAATCTGCCCGCACCGATTCGGCAGATTCTCCTGTACGGAACCACCCCCGAAGACGAGGCCCGTTACGGAATGGCGTTTGAGGGGGTCATTCCCAATCTCCGCCGGCGGTGGGAAAACACCACCAGCGAATACGTCAAAGCCCGCCTGCACGGGTACCTGTCCGAAACGCCCTGCCAGACCTGCAAAGGAACACGGCTGCGTCCGGAGGCCTCCGCCGTAACCATCTGCGGCAAAAACATCAGCCAAATCACCGAAATGACCGTGCAGACCGCCCAGCAATTTTTCGCCGAACTGCCGCTGAATCCCGAACAGGCCGTCATCGCCGAACAGCCCCTGAAGGAAATCCGCGCCCGGCTTCAATTCCTGATTGATGTCGGGTTGGGCTACCTGACGTTAGACCGCACCAGCCGCACGCTCTCCGGCGGCGAAGCCCAGCGGATCCGTCTGGCCACGCAGGTCGGCAGCGGGCTGGTCGGCTGCTGCTACGTGCTCGATGAACCGACAATCGGCCTGCACCGGCGCGACAATGACCGGCTTCTGAGCATCCTCAAACGGCTGCGCGACATCGGCAACACCGTGCTGGTTGTCGAACATGATGAAGAGGTCATCCGCCAGGCCGACTACATCATCGACATCGGGCCGGCCGCCGGAAGCCACGGCGGCCAAGTCGTGGTTGCCGGCTCGCTGGAGGACGTCTGCCGCTGCCCGCAGTCCATCACCGGTCAGTACCTCAGCGGCGCCAAACGCATCGAAATGCCCCCGCGCCGGCACAAAGTTAAAATGTCTTACTGCATCGAAGTCCGGGGAGCCGCCGAACACAACCTGAAAAACATCGATGTCAAATTTCCGCTCGGTGTCCTCACCTGCGTCACCGGCGTCTCCGGCTCCGGCAAAAGCACTCTGATTACCGAAATCCTTCTGAAAGGGCTCAAACGCCGGCTCTACGGCTCCCGCGAAAAACCGGGCAAACACAAAAACATCCTCGGCATCGCCAACATTGACAAAGTCATTGAAATCGACCAAACCCCAATCGGACGGACGCCCCGCAGCAACCCGGCTACTTACACCGGCGTATTTGACCTAATCCGTCAGCTGTTCGCCATGACCCGCGAGGCCCGCATCCGCGGCTACAAGCCCGGCCGGTTCAGCTTCAATGTCAAAGGCGGCCGCTGCGAATTCTGTCAGGGTCAGGGCACCCGACGGATTGAAATGCACTTTCTGCCGGATGTGTACGTCACCTGTCAGGAATGCAAGGGCAAACGGTACAATCCCGAAACCCTCCAGATTACCTACAAAGGCAAGAATATTGCGGATGTTCTGGATATGCGGATTGATGAATCGCGGCAGTTTTTTGCCAACTTCCCCAAGATTCTCCGGCTTATCAAGGCCCTCTGCGATGTCGGGCTGGGCTATATGACCCTCGGGCAGTCTTCCACCACGATGTCCGGCGGCGAAGCCCAGCGGGTCAAGCTGGCTGCTGAATTGGGCAAACCCGGCACCGGTCATACCTTGTATATCCTCGACGAACCCACCACCGGTCTGCACTTTGCTGACATCGACAATCTGATGACCGTGCTGCGGCGTTTGACCGATATGGGCAATACCGTCATCGTCATTGAACACAATTTAGACGTCATCAAAATGGCCGATTACATCATCGACCTGGGCCCCGAAGGCGGGGAGGAAGGCGGGCGTGTCATCGCCGCCGGAACTCCGGAAAAAATCATCGAAAATAACCACTCCTACACCGCCCGATACCTGCGGGAGAAACTGGCCGAAGAAGGCATAGGAAAGTAAAAATGTCCTGTAGAAATCAGCCATATTCGACCTATATTCCCTGTTTTATCGGATTAAGACAGGACCTTTCTTGACGGGGTTCGTATATTTTGAGATACTGACCGGTTTATGGGTAAACGTGTTGCAATTTTAGGTTCGACCGGCTCTATCGGCCAGAATGCCCTGCAGGTCCTGGCGGCCCTGGGGCCGGAGTACGAGGTGGCGGCGCTGACCACCCACAGCCGAATCGACCTTCTGGCGGAACAGGTCCGGCGCTTTCAGCCCCAAATCGCCGCCGTCACCCATCCGGATTTTTCAAAAGGAAACATTCCCGCTCTGGACGGTTTCCGGGGGAAACTTCTCTTCGGCCCCGAAGCCCTGACCGAGATTGCCTCGCAGGAAGACATCGACATTATCCTCTGTGCCGTGGTTGGTGCGGCGGGACTGCCGGCCCTGCTGGCAGCCGCCCAAGCGGGAAAGCGCCTGGCAATCGCCAACAAAGAACCGCTGGTGATTGCCGGCGAACTGCTCACCCGCCAGGCAGCCGCCGGCGGGGCGGAAATCCTGCCGATTGACAGCGAACACTCCGCCGTCTTCCAGGCCCTTCAGGCAGGCCGTCCGGAAGAAGTCCGCCGGATTGTCCTGACCGCCTCGGGCGGGCCCTTCCTGCGCAGCCGGCCGGAAGAAATCGAGCAGGCGACCGCCGCCCAAGCCCTGGCTCATCCGACCTGGCGGATGGGACCCAAAATTACCGTCGATTCGGCCACAATGGTCAACAAGGCCCTGGAGGTGATGGAGGCCCGATGGCTGTTCGGCCTGCCTGTGGACAAAATCGATGTGCTGATTCATCCGGAATCGGTCATCCATTCGATGGTGGAATTTATCGACGGCTCCGTAATCGCCCAGATGGGCACGCCGGATATGAAAACCCCGATTCAGTATGCCCTCACCTATCCGCACCGAAGACCGGGCCTTTCGAAAGGCCTTCAGCTGGAAACGCTCGGACGGCTGACCTTTGAGGCACCGGACCTGAACCGGTTCCGAGCCCTGGCGGTCGGCTATGAGGCGGCCCGGCTGGGCGGTTCGGCACCGGTGGTCTTCAACGCCGCCAACGAAGAGGCCGTCGCCGCTTTTCTGGAAGGCAGAATCCGCTTCGGCCGAATCATCGAACTGATTGAACAGTGTCTTCAGAATCATTCCGTTCAAACCCATCTGTCCCTGGAGGCCCTGCTTGAAATCGACCGCTGGGCTCGACAGGAGGTCCATCGGAATCTCGAACACAGAACCGTACTGACTTCTCAAAAGGAAAAACGATAATGACAGACCAACCGTTTTCTATTCCTGAACCGTCCGAATCTGCCGCGTCTTCTCCCGCTTCCGCCGTGTCCGGAGAGACGAAAGGATCTCCGCAGCCGCCCCAGAGCCGTCTGAGCAAGCTGCTGGACCTGGCCGCGGCGCTGGCAATCGTGGCTGCCGTCACGGCCTTTATCCTGCGCGCCCCCGGCATCGCCGGCACGACGGCCCTGGTCCTGCTCGGTTTCGGCGGCGTCATCTTCGTCCACGAATTAGGGCATTTCCTGGTTGCCAAACTCGGCGGCATCAAAGTCGAGGCCTTCTCCATCGGGTTTCCGCCGACCATTCTTTCCATACGGAAACTGAAAAAAGGGTTCCGCATACGCCTCTTTCCCCGAAAAAACAGCGAAGAGGTGCTTCAGGAAGGCGACTCTGAAACGGAATATTGGCTGGGCCTGATTCCCTTCGGCGGATTTGTCAAGATGCTCGGCCAGTCCGATTCCGGTTCGGCGGAGAAAACCGATGACCCCCGCTCGTTTGCCAACCGCCCTGTCTGGATACGCATCTGCGTGGTAGCGGCGGGCGTTTTGTTCAACGTCCTCAGCGCTGTTATTCTCTTTATGGGCCTGTATCTGCACGGGCTTGACCAGCAGCCCGCCGTCGTAGGAGGCGTTGTGCCCAATTCTCCCGCCGAAGCCGCCGGATTTCGCCCCGGGGACCGCATCATCGCCGTCAACGGCAAATCTTTTGTCGGAGATTTTGTCGATTTCTCGATGATTTCGCTGGCCGCCGCCTTGGGCCCCAAAGGCGAAACGACCACCTTCACCGTGCGCCATCCGGACGGGCGGGTCGAACGGCTCAAAGCCGTCTCCGAATTGGCCGCCGCCGATACACAGCGGCTGCGCCAATTCGGCATCGAACCGGCCTCCACGCTCGAAATCCCCAACTGGGAGGAACCCGAATGGAAACAGCAGCTGACTGAGTCCGGCTTTGAACCCGGCGATGTCATCCTGGCCGTAGACGGAAAAAGCGTCAAAACATCCTGGGAGCTCAAAGAAGCCATCCGCCGCTCCGTCAAACCGGAAGTGAATCTGACTGTCCAGCGCAAAGGGGCCAAACCCGGCGAACCGTTAACCACAGTCGCCATCCCCCTCGAACCAAAAATCCTCTACCCGAATTTCCGCAAAGAATATGACCTGGCGAATTTCTACTCTCTCATTCCCCGACTTCAGGTGGAGCAGGTCTTTGAACCGACCACCTCAGAAGGATTCCTGCAGCGAATCCTCGAATGGTTCTCCACAGCAGTTCTCCGCCGGCCGGTCCAAAAAGAATTGCAGCCGAACCCATTTAAAAAAGGAGACATCCTCCTTCAAATCGCCGACTGTTTCTGCCCCACCTTCGCGGAATACAGACAGGCCATAGAAAATCACAAAGACAAAACCCTTTCCGTCAAGGTGCTTCGAACCGACTCCGACGGACAAAACCGCATCGTGGACATCAGCACTCGTCCCACCGTTCAGCCCGGCACAAAGAACCGCCTTTGGCTGGGTATTTCTTTACGTTTTGATATGGAAAACCCCGTTGTGGCCCAGACCCTCGACACCGTTTCCGTCGATGCCCTTCCGATTCCGCGCGGGGCACGGATTGAACGCGTGGACGGACAGCCGGTCAAAAACTTCTATGAAATCGCAGAGATTTTCCACCGAAACGCCGGCCAGCAAATCGGCATCGATTATCGACTTTCGGAAACGGAGGCCGGCTCCGCCGCCCTGCTGATTCCGAACATCGAAGGCCTGATGCACATCTGGAGCGAAACTACCCGTCCGATTCCGCTGACGCTCCTCGAAGAAAAGGTCAAGACCTCCAACCCCGCTAAAGCCGTAGCCCTTGGCGCCAAAAAGACCTGGTATTTTATCGCAACGACCTACCTGACCCTCAAAGGGCTCTTCACCCGCGATGTGCCGACCTCCGCCCTCAGCGGCCCGGTGGGCATTCTGTCCATCAGTTATCAGGTCGCTCAGGAATCCTTCATCAAATTCCTTTACTTCATGGGCCTGATCAGTGCCTGCATCGCCGTGATGAACCTGCTGCCGATTCCCGTTGTGGACGGAGGCGTCATCCTCTTTCTGCTGATTGAAAAAATCAAAGGCAGCCCGATTCCAGAAAAAGTCCAGGCCGGTATAACCTACGCCGGCGTGGTCTTTCTGCTGGCCGTCTTTTTGTGGATTACCTACAACGACATTCATCGAATCTTTTTTGGTTCCTGATGCCGAATGGTCGAACGAAACGCCAGTCCGCAGCCGAACCAGCCGTCGGAACAGACAGCCGCTCGGAGCGTTCCGGCCCCTGCGGGCGGCATCAGCGCCGTCATTCCGGCCTACAACTCCGAAGCGTTTATTCGACGGGCCGTTGAGAGCGTTTTAGCTCAAACCCTCCCGCCGCAGGAGATTATCATCGTGGATGACGGCTCCACCGACGGCACCCGCCAGGCCGTCCAATCCTGCGGCGGCATCGTTCGATATATCCGTCAGGACAATCAGGGTGCCAGCGCCGCCCGCAACGCCGGCATTCGGGCCGCTTCGGGAGAATGGATTGCCTTTCTCGATGCCGATGACGAATGGCTCCCCGACCGGCTGGCCCTTCAGGTACGACTCCTTCAGCAGTATCCTTTTCTCAACTGGGTCACCGGCAATTTCTACCGATGCCGATGCCGGCGCGGACATCGGCAAACACTCGATTTGCCCGGACATCGACAGCAAGACCTGTTGAGATTCCTGAACGGTCGCCCCGTGTTCGACAGTTATTTTTCCGCCCATCAGCACGGCGCGATGGGCTGTACGGATACGATGCTGATTCGACGGGAGATTCTCCTGAAGGCCGGACTCTTTCTGCCCGGACAGAAACGGATTAACGACGCGGACCTGTGGCTGCGGATTGCCTATCTCCGCCAGCCGCTCGGGTATGTCTTCGAGCCGCTGGCGGTCTATCATCTGGACACCGAAGGCAGCATCCTGAAAGCCCACCGAACCGCCGAACATATCGACCGGTTTCTTCAGCGGCATCTGGAGCTGGCCGAAAAGGCCGGTCTGCTCGACTCCTTTCTTCCCTGTGCTGCCGCGATGCTGATTTGGTGGCTGGGCTGCCGGCTCGAGGACGGCAGCGGCGCACAAATCCGTTTCCTGCTCCAAAAATACCGCCGGCTCCTGCCTCCGGCGTCTTACAAAAAATTCCTGATTGCCTCCTTTTGCCCGCAGGCCGCCGCCTGGTACAATCGCTTCAAAAAAATCCTCCGGGAGATTCGAAAAAGCAGAACCCTATGAAGCCGGTGGACGTCATCATCCCGCTGTACAACAAGGAACGGACGATTCTTCGGGCCGTCCGCTCCGTGCTGCATCAGACCTACCCCCACTGGCGGCTGATTGTGGTGGACGACGGCTCCACAGACCACGGCGCTCAACGCGTTCAGCAGATGAACGATTCCCGAATTTTCCTGATTCGTCAGGACAATCAGGGCCCCGGCGCCGCCCGCAACCGGGGCATCGAAGCCGCACAAGCCCCCTACATCGCCTTTCTGGACGCCGACGACCAGTGGTACCCCGATTATCTGCAAAACGGGATTGCGGCCCTCGAAAGCCGGCCGACGGCCTCTTTCGCAGGCACCATGTACGAAGAATGGCCGCGGCAAATCGAAATGACCGGCTATTGGCTCCGGCGCGGCGTCTATCCCGGCTTTTACCGCCTGACCGGCCGCGAACCCGCCCCGCTGGCGGAGGCCCTGATGATGTTTTTTCACGTGGGTACCACTATTCTTCGCACGGACATTGCCCGTAAATACGGCGGCTTCTATACCGAAAACAAATGCACCTTCGGCGAAGACACCGTCTTTTTCGCCCGGCTGGTGTTTAATGAACCCTTTCTGATTCTCCCCAGGGTCTGTGTGCGGCACAACCGCCAGGACAGTTCGCTGTCCCATTCCGTGTCCGGTGCCGTCGCCCCGATTCTCCGGAATCCCTCTCTGCTGCTGGACTGGTGCCCTCCGGAGAAAAAGAAGCTGGCGGAGGACGTGCTCTGTTATCTGGCGCTGCGGACCGCTCATCATCAGGCCCGAAACGGGTTTCGAAAAACCGCCGCAGAACTGCTGGAGCGTTTTCCGGATGCCCGGCGGTTCAAGGGCCTGTATCAATTCTGTCGGCTCCAGATTGCCTTCAGCCCGCTGCTGAAATACTGGGTTCTTTTCAAGCGGTTCGGCGGATTGTATATTCGACCGCCGATTCAGCGCTTCTGGCGGAAGCTGACGAGAAAACCGATTCGAGACCCGGAACAAACCCGGGAGCCCTTATGACAATCAGTGTAATCATTCCGGCTTACAACAACGAGCAGCATCTGAGCCGAGCGATTCACAGTGTGCTGGCCCAGAGCCGTCCGCCGGATGAAATTATCGTGGTGGACGACGGTTCGACCGACCGGACCGCCGAGGCCGCAGCGGCCTTCGGAGAGAAAATCCGCTGTATCCGTCAGGACAATCGGGGCCCCGGTGCCGCCCGCAACACCGGCATCCGGGCGGCCTCGGGCGAATGGGTTGCCTTCCTCGACGCCGATGACGAATGGCTGCCGGATAAATTGGCCGTGCAGACCGAACTCCTGCGCCGACACCCCCAGCTGCAATGGACCTGCGGCAACTACATCGAATGCCTCTGCGAAAGCGGACGGCAGGCCCCCGCCCTCCCGGAGCAGCGCATTCTTGCGGTCCTAAACGGCGGACAAATCAGTCCCGATTATCTCAAAACCTGCGCCGAAGACCTCACCGGCCATACGGATACGATGCTCATCCGACGGTCGGTTCTTCTGGAGGCCGGCGGCTTTTCGGATTTGCGGCGGTTTGAAGACCTCGACCTGTGGCTCCGCATCGCCTACAGACACCCGCAAATCGGCTATTCGGCCCGTCCGCTGGCGATTCACCACCTCCAGGCAGGCCGGCATACGTCCGTCATCTATCCCGCCGCCCAGGCAGCCCGGCTCCTGATTGAGCAGCATCTGGAAACGGCCGCTTTGATGAATCGGCTGGATGCTTTTCGTCCGCTGGCGGTCTTTCTCCTGCGCCGCTGGATGCGGGCCCTGCTCTTTGACCCCTCGCAGGCCCGGGAGATTCGCCGTCTGCTGAATGACTTCGCCGCCCTGCTGCCCGGACGGGTCCGCCTGCAATATACGCTGCTGACCGCCTTTCCGTTTCTCACCGCCGTCGGCTGCCGCGGCCTTTCATTTGTTGTCCGCACGCTGGGACTTCGCCGACGGGCTGTCCGCAAACCGCCGCCTTTATCCGGATAAACTGCTATGACCGCTCAATCCCCCATTCAAATCGCTGCCCTGACCGGCGGGCTGAAAACCGCCTCTACACGCTTTCGCGTCCGCCAGTACATCCAGCCTCTGAGCCGATTCGGCATCACCGTCACCGAATACATCCCCCGCTGGGGAGAAAGCTGCGGCCTGCCCAGTCCGTTCAAAATGGCCGCCCGAATCCCCGCCCTGTTTCAATCCCGCCGGGCCGACCTCATCTGGCTCAGCCGCGAGCTGGTGCAGGGATACGCCACCTTTGAGCGGCTTCTGAAGCGTCCCCGCATTCTCGATGTGGACGATGCCATCTGGCTTCGCCCGCCGCTGGGCCGCCTCGGTCAGCCCTGGGTCGCCCGCGGGATGGATGCCGTCATCGCCGGCAACGACTATCTGGCCGACTACTACAGCCGGTACTGCCGAAGCATTTTCGTCGTCCCGACCGGAATCGACACCCGGCGCTTTACTCCCAAACCCGCCTCCGACAATCCGGAGCAGCCCTTCGTCATCGGCTGGACCGGCTCCCGCTCCAATCACAAATACCTTCAGATGATTGAGCCGGCACTGGAGCGTTTTCTGAAAGCGCATCCTGACAGCCGTTTCCTGATAATCTCCAACGGACTTTGGAAGCCCGAACATATTCCGCCCGACCGAATCGAGTTTCACTTTTGGAATCCGAACGATGAAACCCGCCTGCTTCATCGGATGAGCGTAGGCCTGATGCCGCTTGCCGATGACCCCTGGACGCGGGGCAAATGCAGTTTCAAAATGCTTCAGTACATGGCCTCCGGTCTGCCCGCCGTGGTCTCGCCGGTCGGAATGAACAAACAGGTGCTGGCCAAAGGCCCGGCGGCTCTGGCCGCCCGGACAATCGACGAATGGGTGGAGGCGCTCGAAACCCTTTCCCGCAATCCCTCTCTGCGGCAGAGCATGGGACAGACAGGCAGGCGAATCATCGAAGAGTTCTTTTCCGTGGAGATTCTCAGCGAACGTCTGGCGGAAATCTTCCGGCTGGTCCTCGGCGGCGGAAAGTGTTAGCCGCCCCTTCGAGCGGAGTCCCTGCCGTTCTTCCCCGCCGCAAGACCCCTCAAAATCTCCTTGTACCGCTCGGCCAGCACAGAAATATCATGGTGCTCGCGCACATACCGCAAGCCGTTTTGACCGATTTCTGAATACCGCTGCCGCTCCAGCAGAAACTCGAGCCCCTTGACCAGACGCTCCATCGCCCCGCCGCAGGCCAGACCGCACTGGTACTTGGTCAGAAAGTCATCCGGATTGACCCGCCAGGACAAAATCGCCGTCCCGCCCGCTGCCGCCTGAATGAACGTATTGGGAAACCCCTCCGCATCTGATGTATTCACGAACACCTTGGCGGCGGCAAAGAAACGTCCCAATTCAAAAAAATCCACATCCGGATAAAACCGCAGGTTGGGCGTCGATTCGGCCTGCCTGCGCAGGGCTTCATACTCCATATCTCCGGTGGCCGGACGGCACACCATCACAAAGGATTCCTGCGGAAAACGCCGAGCCAGCTCCACAAACCGCTCCGGGTGTTTGACCTTTGCCGAGCGGCCCACCCAAAGGATAAAGGTCTTCTCCTGTCCGGCCGGCTCCGTCAGACGCTGTCCGTTCGGCATCACGATGGACTCGGCGCCTGCCGCCCTTCGGAGCTGTTCCTGATCCTGGTGATTCTGGATAAACACACAGTCGGCCTTGCACAGCACCCGGTAAAACAAACGCCCCAACACCGGATGCTGGGCCCGATATGTTCCGTCAAATTCCATCTGACTGGCCGTCCGGTACAGGAAACGCCGCCCGTGCAGCCGACAGAAGGCATAGACCAGCGGCACCCCCGGTGAGGCCGTTTCGAGCATATAAAACTGCGCATCGGCTTTCATCAGAGTCCGCCACAGCCGCCAGGCCGAACAGACCGGATTGCGGCGAAAATCCATCCCGGTCAAAAGCCGCACATTCTCCCGCACCTGCTCGTCAGGCTGCCCGTAATCCGCACAAATAAACGAAACCGAAAAGGCGGGGTCTTTGGCCAGCTCCGTTGCCAGCATATACAAATCCACCTCCGCCCCGCCGTAATAGGTCTTGACCGACGGGTCAAACAGACCATAGGCCTTCGGACAAACAAAACAAACGGAAATGACCTTTTTTTCATCTGTATTCATCGTCGTTCCTGTCTTGAACCGCCGGCTGAATCCTTCCGCAGAAGGCCTTCAAAAAGTTCCAGATACATTCGGGCAATGCCCGGCCAGGAAAAATCCGCCGCTCTTGCTCGGGCCTTTTGAGACCACTGCTCCCGAAGATGCGGATTCGCAATCAATTCCAGCAATTGCGTCCGCAGCCCCTCGACATCCCGCGGCCTGACATAGAGGGCGGCCTCTCCGGCTGCTTCCGAGCACCCCCCTGCATCCGTCGTAATCACGGCGCAGCCGGCCGCCATTGCCTCCAGCAGCACCGTCGGAAAGTTCTCCGCCTCCGAGGGAAAAACAAAGACGGCGCTGGACTCATAGAGCTCCTTAAAACGCGAATCGCCGCGTTCCAGCCAGCCGTGAAAATGAATCGGGGTCTTCGACCCCTCCGCCAGCGCCCGCAGGGTCGGCAGATACGGGCCGTCTCCGACAATATGCACCGGCCAGCCGAGCGGCACATCCCGAACGGCCTCAATCAGATACTGAATCCCTTTGCGAGGCAGCAGCCGGCTGCATGCCAAAATCTGCGGCCTTTTCGGAGCATCCGGAGCAAAAAAACCGCTTTCAATTCCATTGGGAATCACCCGTACATCCAGCATCGGACAGGAACGCTTCAAAAGAGCGCGAAGAGACCCGCTGGGACTGACCACCCCATCGGCCTGCTGCACCAGACGCCGCCAGTAGGGAAACAAAAGCCGATGCGCTACACGAAACCGGTCCGGATTGTACCCGGGCACATCGCTGCCGTGGACGGTAATCACCCACGGACAGCCCGCCTTTCGACGAACCCGCAAACCCAGCGGACCGGTTGGAATGATAAAATGCGTATGGACAATATCATATCGAGTTTCCCGAAGAAGCCGATCAACGGCGGGATATGCCCCAATAAGATAAGAGGCCATCTCGTGGATGCGGCACAAATCCGCCCGCCGCCGGATACACGGCGTTCGAAACACGCGAACCCCCTCTATCTCTTCATAAGCGGGCAAACCGCGAAACCGCATCGTTACCACATCCGTGCGGTGCCCCAGCCGGACAAACTGGCGGCACAGCTCCAGCGTCACCGGCGCCGCCCCCCCGCCGATGGGTGGAAATTCATAATTCAGCGTCAGAATCTTCAGTCTGGGCATCCGACGACCTATCTGCCTTTCCGCTCCAGCAGCACATGGCTGTAGGGCGACGAAACCTCCTGCACAATCCGATAATGCGCCATCACATAATCCCGCAGGGGCTTCATCGCATCAAACCGCCGGGCTTCCTCCGGTCCGAACTGCTTTTCGAGAAACGCCCGCCAGGATTGTTCATACGTGCCGAGGACCGCCGGGTCCGACGGGACAAATGCCGGCATCTGTCCGCCCTGTCGGCTGGGCATCACAGGCCACAGCTCCAGCGGCGGCCGGTCAAACGGGAAGTGCCGCTTCCGGCTGTCCACCAGAAAAATCGGCGGCTGCTTCTCAAAGCATTCGATTAGATGCAGAACAAAACCGGCCAGACGCTCCGGCGGCAGAATATGCATCCCCTGCTCGAAGGCACGGGGCGTCGGAGCCAGACGCTGCGCCCGCACATAAATCCCCGGATACCAGCCCCAGACGTAGATGCGGTCCTGCGGAGTCGAATGCGTTCGAATGTAATCGCCGATTTTTTCCCACAGCCCCGTTTGACGCGGCTCCTGAAAGGCCTGCACATAGCCGCGCTGGCGCATCGGCTGTCCCGTCCGGGGGTCCTGATAGGGCTGCCCGGAATAGGGGCTTCTCGAAAAGCCGAACACCAGCGGCCAAACCATCGCCGTCATCACCAGCACGGCCGCCGCCGCTGTCACCCAATAGGGAAGACGAAACTCGCTTTGCTGCATCCGGCAGCCATACAGCCATACGGCATAGGCCCCTGCCATCGCCCCGGAGGCACACAGCGGCAGATAATATTGTTCATACGAATGCGGGCTGATCCACACAAACGCCGCATCCAGCAGCCACCAGAGCCCCAGCAGCCAGATGATTCGCTCCGGAAGCGGAATCGGCCGCACCTTGCGGATTTTCACGAGAAACCGAACCAGGGCCGCCCCCAGCGAAACCAAAGCCGCCGCAATCGGCAGCGCAACAGAACCATAATAACGAAAAACAATCGGCGCCTGCCTGGAAAGAGGAAAAACTCTTCGGCTGTCCGCAATATAGGGGGTATCCGCGCCCGCCGCTCGGACAACCGCATGCAGATGCCCGGATACCCAATGCCAGCCGTTAAGAGGAATCTTCACAAAAAAAAGGTTCGTCAGATACGAACGAACATCATTCATCTCACTGCCGTCGGCCTGATAAACCAGAACAGAGCCGACCGCCGCCGCAGCCGCCAAGGCGATAAGACCCGCCGCCCAGACCAACGGACGCACCCGACGGCACAGACCAACCGCCCGCGACAATACAGAAGTCCGCCGAATCCCCCAGACCGCCAGAACCGCCGCATCCGCCAGCACAACCGCTTTTAAAACCAGCACGGGAAAACTGTTCCACAGCCAGCCCGCCTGACGCTGCCAGAAGAAAAACAGCGCCAGCGGAAGAAGACCCGCCGCCGCCCCCGCCAGCAGCAGTCCCAATTCCTCCTGAAAGCGGCGAAATCCGATTTTTCCCCCGAAAGCCCTCCCCAGAAAATATACTGCAAAGGCCGCATCAACCGACAGCCCCGTCGCCTTGAAATAATACGGCCAAATCAGCGCCGCCCCCGTCAGAATCAGCCAGACCTTCCGGTCGGTCTGCTCATAAAAAATCCACAGGCACACCGACAGCACCATCATCGCAATCATATACTGCTCTTTGGTGTTGCCGAACTTGGCCAGATGCGGCGATGACAAATAAGCGGCCGCCGCCGTCACGGAAAAAACCGCCGCCGTCATCCCGTACAGCAAACGCACCGCCCCAAACATCGCCGCCAGGGCCAGCACCTGCAGGAAAGTCTGAATAATCTGCGGACCGGTTTCATTGAATCCGAAACAGGCAACCCCGAGAACATTGACCAGCAGCGTGCCGGGCTGAGCGGACGGAGCTTCATCAACCCCCAGTTGTCCTCCATTTAAAAGATGAGCCGCAGAATAGACGTACGCCCCGCTGTCAAAAGGGTCATCCTGGCGAAATTCCAGATACTTGCCCGCCGCAAAAAACAGAATCGCCGGCAGCAGCCCGGCCAGAAGTCCAAGAGAAGACAGGCCTCTCCGGTTTGCCTTTTCCGGGGGCGCTGAAGCCGCCGTTTTCCTCCGCCGTTCGGCCCGCATTCCCTTTACCCCTTGTCCTGTCCGGCAGACCCCGCCGGCTCCAGAATCCGTTCAATCACATAGGTTGGGCGGTCCTGCGATTCATGATAGGTCCGCACCAGAATCTCCGCCAAAAGCCCCATCAGCACAAACTGAACCGCCGTCGTCATCAGAATCAGCGAAACAATCAGCAGCGGATTGCGGTTCATCGAGTACTGCAGGGCAAGCTTCATATACAGAACCACCGCGCCCGAAACAATCGAACCAAGCAGACAGACCATTCCCAGACCCCCGAACACGTAAATCGGCTTGGTCGAAAAAGAGGCCAGAAACTTAATCGTAATCAAATCCAGCAGAACCTTGAAGATCCGGTTCAGTCCGTATTTCGTTTTGCCGTGCCGCCGAGGCCGATGGTTAACGACAACCTCCGCAACCTTCTCGCCGCCCCACCGCGCCAAAGCAGGAATAAACCGATGCATCTCCCCATACAAACGAATGGACTTAAGCGATTCCGCCCGATACGCCTTCAGGGTGCATCCGTAGTCGTGCAGCCGCACCCCGGTAATCCGCCCGATGAGCCAGTTGGCAATCCGGCTGGGCAGTGTCCGGGTAACGGGGTTGTCCTTGCGCTCTTTCCGCCAGCCGGAAACGATGTCATAGCCCTCCTGGAGTTTCTTGAGCAGACGCGGAATATCCGCCGGGTCATTCTGCCCGTCCGCATCCATCGGAATAATCACCCGACCCCGGGCATGCTTAAAGCCGGCGCTTAAGGCCGCCGTCTGGCCGAAATTCCGCCGAAACCGGATAATCCGAAGATGGGGTTCGGTCTTCTGAATCTTCTGAAGCGTTTCAAAACTTTCGTCGGTACTTCCGTCATCAACGGCCAAAATCTCATACGTCAGCCCCTGCCCGGACAGCACCGACTCGATCTCTCGATGAAGAGGTTCCAGATTTGATTCCTCGTTAAAAACCGGAATCACAATCGACAAATCCAGCTTGGGTTCTTCCATATCAGCGCGATTATACCTTCCAAAAGTCCTCGAAACCAGTCTTTTGTACCAAACCCGTTTTCCCTGGACTTTATCGGCTTTTTGAGATTGTCGATTTGCTTTTTGAACTCCGTTGAGGTATGTAAATAGAGGAACGAGATATGAAAACCTCAACGTCCCATAAAAAGTTCCGTCTCTCAATACAGCTGATGGTCCTGCTGGCCATGCTGCTGGAAGCCGGCTGTGCCGGCCCCCGACAGCCGCGCCGCCGGCTCGGGGCCTTTTTCGGAGCTCCGGGAGGAATGACTTTCCTCGAACCGGACCGGCTCGGCAGGCATCATTATCAGTCTTCCAGCGGCGAGAAAGTCGGCATGGTGTACACGTGCCGAGGCGGCTTTATTGACATCGGGCATGTCCGGGAGGCTGCCGACCGTACGGCTTATCTCCAGCAGATTCTTTATTCGGCCCTCCTGGAGGGAAAAACCCAAATCTCCTACCACATCATCGAACCCTCACACTATACCGCCCTGATCACCTATCCGCCCGGATGGCACACCTTCCCCGAAGAAAAGAAAAAGGCCCTCGCCTTCGAAACGTCCGTGCGGATGGCCCAGACCTTCACACACTGGAGTCTGGTCTGGCACGAAATCCTCACCTGGTTCGGCTTTGCCTCCAGCGGGATCTTCTCCGAACACATTTCCGCTTTCTCGTGGGAGGATACCTACTCCGACCTGCTCGGCATTTCTCTGGCCGGATACGTGCTTCGTTCCGAACAGCCCTACAACAAAGGAATGACGGAAGCCCTCCAGCGTGCCCTGGCTCATTTGGAGGTCCAGCCCGCCTCCGTCGCGAAGGAAGCAGCTCACCAAATCGAAGGCAATTGGTACAGCGGCGGATTCTATTTCTTTGTGGAAATGAAAAAACGGAATTTCTCTACCGGACTGGGCTTTCGACCCGTCGTCCCGCTGCTGGTGCCCGGAATCTGCCCGGATGCCGTTCCTTCGCCTCTGCCGGCCCCCCTGCTGTCCTCCCCGACACCGGAAGGATTTGAGGCCGACCTGCTGATTTATCCGGTGGAAACCGAACGCTGGAAAATCTACCACATCCTAAATCTCGAGCCCGAGATGCCCATCCGGCCGACCCTGCATTTCCCGCCGCTGCTGGAGGAAATCCGCAGCCAGGCCCAGCCCCAGTCCCGCTCCGGCCTGTCCACCCGAAACTCCGCCTCTGGATAAACCCCAAACTATCCGGCTGCGCCGAGGCACGTCTTTTCGCAAGGAAACAGTTCCGACACACAAGCCCTCAAATCCTGCTAAAGCATATACCAGGGTACTACCGTAAATCCTTTGTACTCAAAGAATTGGTCTCCGCCGTAAATGACAACGCCCGGATGTTCGTCACAGCCGGTCAGCCGCCGCCAGAAGAGCAACTCTTTAATAAAATCCTCGCTGAAGGTTTGCCCGGATTTGACGGAAATCGGCAGCAAAGCAGTACCCCGACTGACCACCAAATCCACTTCATGGCCGTTTGAATCCCGCCAATAATAAAAATCCGGTTCTCGCTTACGGTGACAGCAGTTTTTTATGAATTCCTCGACAACCCATGTCTCAAAAACCTGCCCCCGCAGCTCACTCTTTTGCAGTTCATCAGGAGACCGAATTTTTAACAGGCAGCACAGCAACCCCGTATCAATAAAATACAATTTTGGAGTTTTGATCAACCGCTTATTAAAATTTTCATAGTAAGGAGTCAGAAGTTTAATAAGAAAACTGGTTTCGAGTATCGAAAGCCATTTCCTGGCGGTAAGCACCGTGATCCCGCAGTCACGAGCCAGAGAGGAAAGATTCAGCAGTTGTCCGCTGCGGGCAGCACATAGACCCAAAAAACGCCGAAACGTCTGAGCATCCCCGATGTTGGAAATCAGCCGAACATCTCGCTCAACGTATGTCGATAAATAATCGCCCAGCCATTCCTGAGGGTCCAGACCGCGGTCATGAATGCGAGGATAGAATCCCGCAAACAACATCTCATACAAGTCCCCCTTTTTTTCAGGAACCGTCAGGGTTTTGGGGGTATCCAATTGTTCAATATCAATCGGTTCCCTTCCTCTCAACTCCGCCTGACTAAACGGCAGCAAATAAAATATGGCGCAACGGCCTGCTAAAGATTGGCTGATGCCTTCCATCAGCAAAAAATTGTGAGAACCTGTCAGCACAAAACGTCCCGGACGATTATCCAAGTCCACTATTGTCTGAATATAAGAAAGTAATTTCGGTACCCTCTGCACCTCGTCAAGAATCATTGGGTCTGTAGATTGGCTCAGAAATCCTCGCGGGTCTTCCTGTGCAATGTGGGCCTGATCCGGCTCTTCGAGAGAAAGATATAGATAATCAGGAAAAACTTTTCTGGCCAAAGTCGTTTTGCCGGATTGCCGGGGACCAGTTATTGCTATTACTGGATATGAAATAGATGCTTCTTTGAGTTTTCTTTCTACCGTTCTTTTTATCATTTATAAACCCCTTTATATGATAATCATATAATGGACTATATGATTATCA
>Ga0209508_1000297_pt1 | contig 55905 bp, 52 predicted proteins | sample AD_UKC129_MetaG_FD_184427 | JGI IMG/M metagenome (GOLD analysis project Ga0209508, IMG submission 184427) | Active sludge microbial communities of municipal wastewater-treating anaerobic digesters from Canada - AD_UKC129_MetaG (SPAdes) (version 2) | ecosystem: Engineered > Bioreactor > Anaerobic...
GCCTGCAGAATAGAATTCCACAGCTTAGCTACTTGCGACCCACTTAAGGTTGTTATCCATAGCATGGGGCTTTATGATGTCACGGATTTCGTATTTGTAAGTCCGTATATCTTTATTCCGGAATTAGAATTGCGGAATTAGAGTTAGTATAAGAGGATGTCTGATGATGAAAAAATTTCTATCACGTAAATTCTTGGTATTTGTTATTGCTACCGCTTTATTGTATTTTGGTAAAATAGATAGTGTGATTTGGCTTGCGGTGGCACTTATCTATTTAGGGATGGAGGGGCTGTTGGACAAGATAAAAATAACTAAAGGAGAATAAAATATGAAAAGAGAAATTAGATATACTCTATGGGATCTTTGTTGGGTGTTAGACGCTAATTACCATGTTATCAGGGACTTTATAAATCTTCTAATTGATAAAAAGGTACTTCCAGATAATCTTTTACCTGGAAAGGGAAAGAAAAGGGTATATTTAAGTAAAGACCAAGCAAAGAAAGTTATAACTGCTTGGATAGAAAGCGGAAAAACATTAAACAAACCCGATAGGGTAATAAAGTTTATGAATGGAGAGTTAGATTATTTATTTTAACTAAAAATAGGAGGATTTTATGAAAGTACATAAGAAGTTTATCTTCGAGAATGAAAGAACAAGCTACTATGTTGTTTCATTTGAAGCTAATCCAAAAAAAGCTATACTGCTTGGTAGGGGTAGATTTTCAGGAGAATGGATTTACCCGCCAGGAGAGATAGAAAAAATAGAAGATGATTTAGTTTACTACAATACTGGAGCGGTTGAATATTCAGATGGAACGAAACAGTATAGACAAGCGCTGGTTGTAAATGATCCTAAAGTACTTAAGGAAAAAGTAGATATAACTATTGATGACGAAATAATAATCCACAAAAGTATTCATAGTCAGTATGGGTATATCTTTTCTTTGTTACACCCGATTAAACTTGATAAAGTAGACGATCCATTAAAAAGAGGGTTACCTTTATATTACACCTGGTTAAAAGCACAAGCATTATCTTTACAAGAATTAACTGGGGAGGATGCTTTTCTAAAGTTTCTTCCACAAAGTTTCGTTGCCCAGTTTGTTTGGGGCGAGATATTGGTTCATCTTGTTAAAGGTAATTTTTCAGTTACTCCTGCTTCTTCTTCGCTGCTTTACCACAAAATATCTTTTCCTAAACAGAATATATATTTTAAGAAATACCCTGACGGAAGGAAGGTTGTTGTTTTGGAGAAAAATAAATACCATTTAGTTTGGGAAGAATTTAATGGATATCTATACCCACACCAAGAGACCCCTACTAATATTCCTTTTGGGTTATTGATGCATAATAAATTAGGTCCTTATCTTATAGTTAATGACAGACTATATGGAACAAAAGTTTTAGGGCTGGATGAAATAAAAGATAAAGAACTAAAGATAGAGAAGACGCTTACGGGGTATAAAGTATCACATCCATATTACGGATCATTAGAAATACCCTACCAGAATATTTATATCTTTGATATAAGGAGTAAGCATAAGGATACCCTTATGTTAAAATATCCAGACGTATCAGATAGTTAGAGGGAGGAGACATGGATCAAGTAAAATCATACTTTTGTATCTATCTAATGGATGATAATTTAAAAGGTACTCTTTTTTGCAAGGAACTACCAAAAGAAGCTGCTGGTTTTGCTAATGATAAAACTGCTTTTGTTATTGGTGAGAGCGTATTCTTTCCAGATTCTACCTTTTTCATTTTAGAAAAGTTGGCTTTTGTCATGCTTACTTCATACGAAATTAGTGGTGAAAATTATGATAAATTTGTAGAAGTCTTGAAGGATCTGGATTTCGAAGAAGTGTCAAAGGAACAATTTTATTTGGACCTTCCAAAGGTAGAGAAAACTAACGATATTGAGTAACATAAAGAATTTTCTACTCTCTTTTTATCCTGAGTTAGAAGATAATCTTAATAGAAATATATTTTTAAAAGGACTACCACTAAGTAGGTTTAAATGTAATTACTGTAAAGAAGAGTTGGATATTTCTAAATTAAATGACAGAGAACAGAATGCTTTCTTAGTTATGTTAGAGATTTATAAAACTGCTTTAGATAATTTTCCAGATTTATTTTGTGTAGAGCTTTATAGATGCTCTGCTTGTCAAAAGAAACTTGAATATAAACAGAATGTAAGCCCACATAATTTCGGGTTAGCAATGGATATATCACTAAAGGATAATAATAATAAAATACTTAAGGATTTTGTGAGAAGTAACTGTAAACTAGCAAGAATTGGTGGAGAAAAGTATGATTACAAATATATCCATGTAGATTTTGGTTTTGTGATAAACAGCTTTACCATTGCAAGAATGGGTGGGAAAAGAATTTGGAGAAGTGGGGAGGAGTGGTAAGACATGGCTGATTTAGATTGGAGGGTAGTTTTTGAAAGCTACGAGGAACGACACTCAATAAGCTTACCACACACAGAGCCCTGGGATTTTCTATCTTTTTTGTATAAAGATATTAAAGAAGTAAAGTTTACTCCTAACCAAGAAAAAGAGTGTAAAAGGGCTTTAGGTAAAGCTGGTTGGGAAGGTAGTGCTGAAAAGTTTTTTAAGAAAGGAAATCATCCTAACCTTGTTGTCCTTTTATGGGGGAAAGGAAGTGGAAAAGGAACTGTAAGCACAGCACTAATGACTTATATTATTTATTTGTTACATTTTTTAAAACCCAACCCTAGTAGTTTCTTTGGCTTATCTCCTTCGGATCCATTATCAATTGTAGTTGTTTCTACCAACCAGAATATGTCGAAGAAAATATTTGATAGAGTAAAAGCCCGTATAAGCAGGTCTACTTTTTTTGGTAGTTTTCCTATTGAGAGTGGAAATAAGATTATAAATGAAGACGTAGCTGATACAAGATTACCTAAGATAAGAATGACTACTGAAACTATACGGTTTGATGCGATTAATTTAGAATTTATGTCCGTACCTTCGAGAAATGAATCTTTTGAAGGACTCACACTAATTGGTTGGGTTATGGATGAAGCTTCAGGTCATATTTCGGCTTCGGGGCAGCCAAATGCTAATAAAATCTTTGAAACTTTGACTAGTTCTACAAGAGAACTGCCCTATCTTGGGATAGTAACCTCATATCCAAGATTAACTTCAGATGTTGATTTTACTTATAATCTATATAAAAAGATAAATGAGGGTAAGATACCTAATGCAATTACTTCACACTATCCTACTTGGGAAGTAGCCCCAGCTAGTAGATTTGAATCGAAAGAAACCTTTAAACTATATGTAAGAGAGTTTAATAAGGAGTATGATGTTCCAATTGAACTTGCTTCTTCTTTTAGTAGAGATTATGCTTCTAGTGTTTCAAAATACATAGCTTTACCTTTATCAGTATCTGGGGCTAAATGGTTTGATATTTTAGATAGAACTCCTGTAGATTTATTTATCGATTCAGAAAGACCTTCATTATTATCTGCCGAACCAGAGAGGGTTCGTACTACGACTGGAGGGTATAAGTATAGGTATAATCCTCTTTCTTTAAAACTAAATTATCCTCCTAAACCAGTAGAATATTTTATGGGAGTTGACGCTGGCGAAGTTGATTGTATGGCTGCTCTTTGTGTTGCTCACGGAGAAATATTAAACAACCAACCTACTTTTGTAGTAGATACGCTTATGGTTTGGAGAACGGATAAAGAAACGGGAACAACAATTGATGTGTATAATTTCTTTGAGATTGTTGTTAAAATCTCAAGAATGTTAAGAATAACAAAAATCAGATCAGATAAGTGGAATACGGCTGGGTGGAAAAATATCTCGCATGAATGGGATGATAAACCAGTAGTTCTAGATGATTATTACTTAATGAAAAATTTATTTTATACTGCACCTTCTAGTATAAGACTTCCCAATCAGCTTGAGTCTTATGAGTTTCTCGAACAGGTAAGGGCTTTAGCTGTTCCTAGAGGAAACTCTAAACCGAGAGTAATTGTAGGTTATCAAGATATTACTGATGCCGTAGTTAGTGCTATCTCTTGGTTTGGAAAAGTATTTAAACTTTCTAAAGAATCTGATGAACATGCATACTTTTCACAAAATTCTCCTAACTTTTTTGTTGCTAGACCAGTTTACATGACAGTATCACAAGTTTCACCTTTAGCCATGTTATCCCCCCCTCAACCATCACGTAGTCCTGCTCCAGTTGCTAGAGTTTATAATCCCTTTAGTGGAGCGGGGAAGGGTGGTCGAGTAAGGTTTTCGGGTAGAATGGCAGATTTAGAAAAATAGGAGGTAAAAATGTTTAAGAAAATTGAAGAAGGGGAAGTTATAATATTTATAGTTGGTGATCTATGGGTAATGGGTAGGGTGGATAAAATTATGGATGATAGCTTTTTATTGTCCCGTCCAGTATTTGTACAGGTTGGGGTTCAAGATATTTCAGGGAGGCAAGTATTGATGTTTTTACCAATCCCTTCAGAGGATAAAACTATAGTTGTTAAAAACTGGAATGCGTACTTTATTCCTGCTCCGGAAATTTACTCCCAGTATATTAAAAGTGTATCGGGCTTATATGTAGGAACGAGTGTACCCACAAATGAAATACCTAATAGTTGACACTGGATTAGCTGAATCTATAGCCTATAGATTGGCGGAAGAGGGAGAAAAAGTTTATTATTACGTTTCTTGGCAAAGAAGCACCCCGGAGCAATCTGATATTCTTTACGGAAAGGGATTTCTTGAGGAGGCTGGAGTTAAATTTGTTGAAAACTATGAAAAATATGTTGATGACGTAGATGTAATTATTTTCACAGATGTTTTCTGGGGGGAAGCTGCAGATAAGTTAAGAGAGGAAGGCAAGTTAGTTTGGGGAGCATCTGAAAAAGGCACAAGGCTTGAAAATGATAGAGGGTATGCAAAGGAAGCAGGCATATATGAATATTTCCCAAAATCTAAAGTCTATTCAAATAAACATCTTTCAAAATATGCTTCACCAATTATTGAAGCTATAAAGGATATAGAGGAAGAAGAGTTCAATCGACCTGTTATCAAGCTAAATAAAATTGGGGATTCAAGTATAAAAACTTATGTTTCTGTTGATAATGAAGATGCGGTTATTCATTTAGAAAACCTGAAAGAAAAGGGGATTGATGATTCTACTGAAATTCTTGTAACAGATTATGTGGATGGTATTGAAGTAGCAATGGGAGTTTTTGTAGGACCTGATGGCTTTGTTATGCCTTGGAATATGAATTTTGAGCATAAACGGTTATTTCCTGGAGAGCTTGGTAAAATGACTGGTGAAATGGGAACAGTTATTTTTAATAAGGATAATAGTGATGTGGACAATCTTTTTGAAATTATGTTTGGTAAATATGAAAAGTGGTATAAGGAGAATTATGGAATTGGCTATGTGGATATAAACGCCATTGTTTCTTATAAAGATGGAAAACCTTATTATTTAGAGCATACATCAAGATTTGGGTATCCACATATATCTATAATGTTACCAGCAATAAAAACACCGCTTGGAAAGATATTTTATGATGTAACTAAAGGAATAATGAAACGGATAGATATTTCACCTGATTGGCTGACAGGAGTTTGTGCAAATGTAGATAACTTATCTTCCCCTACTTCTGGGGATAATGTTATTATTCGAGTTAAAAACCCTGATTATCTGTATAAACATATACCGGCTGGAATATATAAAGACGACAAGGGGTATATTCGTTCTGTTCCTACTCACTCTAGGGTTTTTGTGGCGGTTGGAATGGATCAAACTTTGCAGGGATCTATAGATAAGGCATACGAAAATATTGAGGATATTATAATCCCAAATGGGTATTATCGTATAGATATTGGGCTAAAAGTCTTTGACTATATTCATGATCTTTTTGAGTTGGGCTATATTTCATCCAAAAGATATTTGACTGTTTTTGAGGAATAAGTAATAAAATATGTTTGACTGCCCAATTCACTTATCTAACCCACAAGATGTTGTTGAAACAATTATATCTCAACTATTTACCCCACTTTCACTTATAGAGGGAGAAGTTGATGAGGGGGAAGACAGCATTGTTAACTTTCTATTAGGTGATTCTGAACAGACTTTATATGAAAGGATTTTTAGGATTGTTTTTTCTAGAGAGTATGCTTTTAGATTAAAATTACTTTTAAATATATTACATTTAATTAGTTATGGAGAAAATGAAGAGGATTTAGCAAAGTATAATGAAGTTTTACAACCACTAATTGATGATTTGGATTCAATTTATGATCTTTATAAAGAGCACTATCCATTTCAAGATTGGGAATTTGTTTACCAAGAAGGTGCAGATATAGATCCTCTAAGAGATGTAGAAGGGAGTATGACACGTCAGGTTATAAGCACGCTTATAAGTTTGAGGGCGGTGCTGGGTTCTTCTTTATTCAAATCGATTATTGCTAGTTGTTTAGGTCCTACTTTATCTGTTATTTGGAATCAGCTTGAATTGGATTTGAATGCTATCTTTTGTTCTGAATACCTTAGTAGCAGTGGTGGTGGGTTTAATATTTTAGAAACCAGCCCTACTCCTTATAACGAAGAAGAACCACTATACAAAGCTTATTATGTAGTAAATACCTTAAATATCCAAAATGGGATATTAACTTTACCTGAAGGTTTAGTTGCATCTAAGATTATTTTAATTAGTCTTAACAACCAGATTCTTGTTGAAGAGTTTGATTATTCACCTATAGATGAAGGAAGTCTTCAATTTTATGATGAGTTGCCTGGAGACGGTATACTCTACTTTGTTCAACTAAATTTTGTTTCTAATAATATTTCAGATGGCAAAGTTTATGCAGATAGTTTAGATCCTATTCGTGGTTTTATAATAGATAAAGTAGATAATGTTACCCTTGGGGTTAATACTACTCTTCATAAAGTTTTTGTAAAAAATTATGGTAAAGTCTATGCTGATACACAGGATACTGTAGTAGGGTTTCTTACCGACAAAATAGACAATATTACTCTTGGGGTTAATACTACTACACATAAAATATATGTAAAAAGTGTAGATTGGGATATTATTATCAATAAACCAGATTTGTCTACAGTTCCACCACATGTGCATTCTTATCGTGATTTGACTTGCGTACTTGGTAAAAATTATTATCTAGGTACAAATGAAGATGGAGTTTATGGGGCATACCCACTTCCAACAACAGGTGGTGTTTCCGATGGTAAAGTGAAAATAGATGCGAATGATATAGCAGATTACCTTGGAAATAAAATTGATGCGGATACTATAATAGTATATAATAATAAATTGAAAGCGAGTAAGTTAGATAGCTTTTTGAATATTAAAGATACACCAAACAGTTATACTGGTAAATCAAACAGATCCGTTTTGGTAAGTGAGGGGGAAAATGGTTTAACCTTTGGCTATAGAATTTATATATTACCAGAGGTTCCATCTTCTGATGTTGGAGAAGATGGAGATATTTGTTTTGTAATTTAGGAGGAAATATGGCTTTATATACTGGAGTAATACAGCTGGGAGTAGGAACTTTATTACCTATTTTGGATGAAAATTTGTTAGACCAATCTGCTTATTGGGTTTCTGTAGATCCAGAAGCGGGGACAAATAAGAAAGTATATGGGCACCTTGATCCCAACTCTGATATAGATTTTATTTTTAGTGTTGATGATAATTATAATAATTATTCTGTTATTGGTATAGCTGAGGGTTGGGATATTACTAATAAAACATATACAGGGCGTACCATGTTAACTGGATACTCTTCCAATAAGCCTGTTATAGTTAAGCACACAACAACAGATCAAGGAGAGGGCTATATACTTCTCGTTAATCATCAAAGATTCATTTTTATGAATACAACTTTGAGTTTTGGGAATTATATAGGGTACCCGAAGAGATTTAATACTTCACTAAAAGATGTTTTATTTATAGGACATAGTGAGAGTTCTTCCTACACCTCAAATCCATTGGGTTTTCTTGGTAGTAGTAGTAACGTTAGTTCTCCAATTTTTAAATCCTTAGTTAGCAACACAGGCAGCACTAGTATAAAAATGTATGGTTGGGGAAAGGTTGGTGGCACCTATGACTTATATGTTGGTTGCAAAACTACGGCGGGTACTATAATGATATTAGAGACTATAGTTCAAGAGCAAAATTCACCTTATTTTGTTCATGGTCAATTGGACGGAGTTATGGCTACTGGAAATTATAGTAATTCTCTAGGTTTATCTCCAGGGGATACTGTTTATATAAATGGAGTTGCTTGGAAACATTACGTTGGTGTTGGTGGTGGATATGGTTGTTTTGTGAGGTTGGACTAGATATGGCTGACTATGACGGATTTCTTTTCCCACCTATTACTGACTTTGGAGATATGTTGGCAACAATTTTTAATAGTTTATATACCCGTGCTGCCGATACTACTATTACTATTGATTCAGTTAGTTATATTATAGTTGGAGGTAGTTATGAATTTGTACTTGATTTGCCCGCTGGTTCTTATACTCTTTCCTTTATGGCTAGAAATGTTTCAAGTAAATTTTGTTTTATTCTTTCAGACTTTTCTACAAGAGAACATATCTTTGTTGAAACTTTACCCGAAATAAGGAATATGGTTGAACAACAGATAACAATTAACTTTTCTGTAAGCTATAGTGGCTTATTTATAGGTAGCTTTAATCGTCCTCACTATTCTGAATTAGTTCCTGCTTATATTCGAGAGATAATTTTGACATGAGCTATTTTATAGGTTTTTTAAAAAGGAATTGTTCAAGTGATAGCTATTTTGTAGGGTTAGGCAAGGTTGTAAGTGCTGTTAAGCGAGTTTATGTAAAGGTAGAAAATCTTTGGACTAATTTAAAAGATATATATATGAAGTCTAATGGTACTTGGACTAAGGTAAAAGAATTGTATGTAAAATACCAAAGCAATTGGAAGAAGGTTTGGGGAGGTTAATGTGGCAAAAATAGAGAAGGTATTTGAAGTTGAAAAATACTCAAGGTATTCTGTTTATGTGAAAAATAAGTCTAATGTTAGTGTAGACGTTACGTTTCTTTTTTCTCCAGACGGAGAGGTATTTTATAAAAACTATAATATCTATTCCTATATAGTTTTATTAGAAGAGGATGCTATTTTTGATTCTAGTGATTATGCTTTTCCTTATGCTAAATCTGTAAAAGTAGTTGTTGAATCTTACAGTGGTGATATTGATATAGATATTCATTTATTGGGGGTGGAAAAATAAATATATTGTTTATTATAACCCTCTTATGTTGAAAATTCTAAATATATTTCTTTGTAAAGAAGGTTAATAGAGGGTTTCTAAGAAATAAATTAAATTTTTGGATGAATCATATTTCGTAGTTCACTAAATATTTAGCCAAAAAAGGAGGCTTATATGTCATTTTTAAAAGAACCAGTAAGAGATTTACTTGGCAGAGTATTAGTAGTTTTAGCCAAAGATGAAGAAAATAAAGAAAAGGAAATTGTTATTACTGTAAAAGATGTAATAGTTTCTTTATTGGATAAACATACTCCCACTTCTATGGAAATTGCAATTCTTTATCCGCTAACAAAGAAGATATTAGAGGATAAAGAAAATTTTACTCTAGAAGAGTTAGAGTTTATATTTAAACTCTTAAGAGATTCTAATCTCAGTGAATGGAGAATAATATTCTCTGTGTTAGAATTAATGGGGAAGTATTATAAGGAGGAGTTTGAAAAAATTTGTGAAAAAAATAGGTTTAAGTTAGATGTATTAAAGGAGGAAAGGTAACTATGGGTAATATCGAAGCATTATTTTCCCACCTTGAAAATCTATTAAAGCAAGGTGGTAAAACTGGCGAAGTGGCTAAGAAAGAAAAAGAGAGTGGAGAAGTATCTCCCTCAACCCATGCTGATAATTTTATTAAGTGGGCTAAGAATCCTAAAAAGGGGTCTAATATTACGGAAAAGCTAGATAGATTTTTCAAGGAAAAGAAAGTTAGTGAAGTAAATAGGGCTCCGTTAATAAGAGAGCTTAAAAGAAGGGGGTATAAAATAGACTCTAAAAAGCTTAGTTCACTTTCTAGAGTAAAACTCGGATTTAAAACAAAGTTTGAAGATTTCCTTGAAGTTATATTAGAAACTGAAAATATTGAACCTGAGGAAGAGTCCGACATCTATTTAGAATTTATTTCTGATTCCGAATGGAGAAGGATAGAAGATTTGTGTGCTGAAGAAGATGAAAGCTCAGAGTGTTATGAAGACCTCTACTCTATTTCAGATGATTTACATCCAGTTAAGTATATAATAATTGATGATGAAATAGTTTATCTTGCTAAAGATGAAGATTTCGGATTTACGGATGAAGAAATAAAGAAAATTAAAGGAATGCGTGGTAATATTGTAGCCTTTTGTGATTTTTCTGGTCTAGAAATAATTGATTTTTATACAGAGGATGAATACGAAGAGGCTAGAGAAGTTGCGAAAGAAAGATACTTTTCTTTTATTAAAAGAATAGAGGAGTTGGGAGAAATGTACGGAGATTTGTATGAAGCAGAAGAGGTAGAGGAATCAGAAGGATTAGGGGAATATGAAGAGAGAATTTATTCTATAGAAAAAGCAGCTGATTTCTTATCAAAAGCAGCTTCTTCTGTAGGTAGAGAGGGTCTACTTCTAGTGCTTGATTTAGTTGACCTTGCATCTTCTATCTTGGAAGATCAAAGTATAGGTTCTACAAAAATTGCTTCTACTAAGGTTAATTATTACAAAAATCTTATAGAAGACCTTTCTAACAAGGTATATGATTATTTTATTAATGCAACTAATTCATTTTCAAAAGCAGCTGATATTTTAACAAATTTTGCTGATTTAGAAAAAACAGCCGCTAAACCAAAGAACAAAAAGTATCAAACAGAAAAGGGGTCATTTAAAGAAATGACTTGTCCAGATGCTCCAGAAAAAAAGTCCAAGTTCTGTGGGTGTGTTAGATATTTTATGAGTGAAAAGAACTTGTCTCTTGAACGGGCTAAGAAAATGTGTGCATATATAAAACGTAGAAAGTATGGCACTAGGGAGGTGTAAAAATGAGTAGATTTGAAGACTTTCTGAGAGAAAAAAAGAATGCGGATAGGATAATCCGCAAAATAGCCGATGTTGATGATATCAAGAAAAAAATTGTATCTCCTGAAAGTAAAAAGGAATTTCTGGATAGAACAGAGGAAAGACCCCGTTTAACTAAGCCAGTTGTTCCTCTTGGAGAAACTATAAAAGAAATCACAGTTGAGGGTGAGGCGAAAGAGTACTTTAATGCTATATATAATTTTATTAAAGAAAAGGATGAAATACAAAAAAGGATTGCAGATTTAACCAATCGTATGGAAAAACTTACCGAAAAGTTTTATGCGACAAACCCCGAAGCTAGAGAAACAAAAGAGGAAATGGAAGCTTTGACTAAAAAGGTAAAAATAGAACTTGATAAAGCTATAAATAGTCTTTACAATTTGGCTGAAGAGGTTGAACTAATTGATGACAAGATTTATGTTATCCATCCCAAAGGGGATAAAAGAAAACTACAAGTATCTGTATATAGTTATGGTGGGGGAATACCTAAGTCTGGTATTTATAATATAGTTTACGCTATTGCTGAGAAGTTAGCTTCTTCCGCCGGAAACTCTAGGCAGGCACGTAAGTTTAGAGCCTTAATTAGAGAAGCCCTAGAGGAAGTAGCTTTAGGGAAGGGTAAGATTGGTAGGGAGATTATTGAAAATTGTAAGGAAGTGTTAATTGGGTTTGAGACTGGATCTATAATTAGTTCTTCTTCCTCAAAAGAGGTAGAAAGATTAATCGATTGTCTCGCAGATATAGCAAAGAGTGTTTTAAATTATGTCGAAGTTAGAAAGCTTAGTTCCTATAAACATTTTTCAAAATATGCTTCACCTTATTTGAGAGATTTGTTGGTATTCGGGAGGTATATAAACTATGTAATTAGAGCTTTGGATGTTTATTTTGAAATATGGAAAGATCTTATAGATGATTATAATATAGAGATATTAGAGTATGCTGAAATTAAAGGGGTAGAATTTGAGGAAGAGGAAGAAGAGGAAGTAGAAGAAAGGTATGAAAGGAGACTTACCGCTCCTGCCTATGCGTCCCTACAAAGAAGAGAGGCTGTACTTGATACAAGTATGCAGAAGATTATAGAGGACTTTTTATCAAAATTTGAAGAGATGGCTTCGGCAATAGAGGAAACACTTGATACTATTACAGATATTATAACAAAGTCTGTTGAGGATAAGCGTATTGATTTTTCTCGTATTAAGAAAGAAGAGGAAGAGACGGAAGATGAAACCGACAGTATTGGGGAAATTGAGGTATTTATAGACACAGAAGACGAGGAAGAGGAAGAGAAAGAAGAAGACGAGGAAGAAAAGGAAAAGGAAGAAGAGGACGAGGTAGAAAAGGAATACGAGGAAGAGAAGGAAGAAGACGAGGAAGAAAAGGAAGAGGATGAAGAAGAGGACGAGGGAGAAAAGGAAAAGGAAGAGGAAGAAGACGAGGGAGAAAAGGAAAAGGAAGAGGAAGAGGACGAAGAAAATGGGAAGGAAAACGATTTAATAGGGAAAGAGCGTAAGGACATACGTAAAGAGCTATTTAACAGAAATAGAAATAGAAGGAAATCTCCTTATCGGGAGAAAAAAGATGAGAAATAAGAGACTACCTAATAGATTTATTAAAATACAGAATAAATTGGAACGTGTTATAGAAAAGCTTTCAGCCTTAGGGACCTCGAAAACTTCTTCGCTTTCTTATGATGAATTAGTTAATCTAATAGAAAGAAATACTGAATTAGAGCTTTTTCTATACTATAAGTATAATCTATTTCTTGTAGAAAGGGCATACGATTTATGTTATGCTATTTCTAACAGAGAAAGGGAGCCTTTCTTTGGGTATGAACCCTCCTCAGATCTCAATATGTGGATTCAAGAGCTAGAGGGATTTTTTGGAGAGGCTATAGAAGAAGCAGTTGAAACTATTGCAAGCCGTTTTGTGGATAGAATTGTTAGAGAATACCAAGAGGACTCGTTAGAAGAGTCTAAATTAACAGAGGAAGAATTAAAAGAAAGGCTGCTTGCTAAAACGAAAACAGAAGAGTTTTGGTATGAAGTATCACAATATCTAATGATGTCCTGTCCAGAAGGAATTAATAGAAATTTATTATTGATGTCTAGAATATTTCCGTTTGAAGCTTTCCTAGAAAAAGTAGCTATGAACCCAAGTGAGTTTTTCTCCGCAGCGGAGATAAATTATATTAGAGAAGAGTTGGGTAATAAGGAAGAAACACCTCAGACGAAGGACGTTTCTACGTTTGATGGTAAAGAGTGAACATTGTTAGGGGGGAGATATCATAGTCTCCCCCCTAATAGATATGAATATAAACATAATTTTATTTTCAGATAAAAATAAAATTTTTGATGAATGTTTATTAGTGAATATTTTTGATAAATTTAATAGAAAATATGCTGTTATACCAACCGAAGTTGCAAGGTGGAATATAAATGGGGGTATAGACTTTCCCCTATTTGAAGGGGTAATGTGCTGGGACACTATCAATTTTACTTTAACAGAAATAGATGAAATATCTAATAAAATAATAAATATTATATTTGGTAAGGTGCCTAAAACTGAAAAGGAGGTTTTTAGGCGAATGTATAATGGGGGCTATGTAACTATCAATAAGAAACTTAATTTTCCTCATTATACGTTTAAGATTGAAAATAAAGTTTATTCTGTAGTACCTTTTATTACTGAAAAATTAGGAGGTGTTAGTAATGTTTAAAGCTGTTTTTAGTGAAAATGTTTGGAACTTATATTTTGGTTCAGAAAAAATTTTAGAGTATTCATTAGACTATATTCCTTGGGAATATATTTTAGATAAAGCTCAGGAATATGGTAAGATTTCTTTAGAGGAATCCCTTGATCCAAAGAGGATTCCCCCTGAAGAATTAGATACTATCCTTAAATGGTTTATGGAACATATATGGACCTCACAAGTATTTGGGGTAGATCTTATAAATGATTTTAAAGATCTTACTTTGGCTGTAAAAAGTATAACAGGCTAAGGGGGAGAATATGCAAATAAATATAGAAGGCAAGATTTTTGAAGAAAGTGAAGTAATTAATTATTTAACAAAAATAGCAGAGAGGGAAGGTTATGAGAATTGGAGAGTTTATCTAGCAGAAAAGGTGAGACAATGGTCTGAAGAGGACTTTATATACATGTCTTACCAAAATTTTCTAGAGGCGGTTAACCTACAGGAGAAAAAAGCCTTTTCTGAAGAAAGATGGAATACAGAGTCCACTTTCGAAGAGTGGGTAGCAGAATCCATTAAGGTAATCTATATGAGACTAGACCACCTAGAGAAGGAAAAAAAGGAAAGACCTATTAATTTCCCAGATTTAGCACGACAAGTTGAAGAAAGTGAGAAAGAAGACATCCCAATTAGCTTAAATATAAAGGGAATAGGAGAACAAACTGACATAGTTTTATTTGAGTTTTATGAAGAAATTTTAAAAAGAAGTTTAGAAACGCTAAAGAAATTCCAAAGTGGACTATTAAAAATTCCAACTAGACCGTCTTGGGAGTTTAAGACTGCAAAAAATATAACCCCAGGACTATATAAGGAAGGAGGGTTTTAAATATGCCGAATAGGAAAGAAGAAGAACTTCGAGACTGGAAGCTTCTTCAGGAGGCTTTTGAAAGTTTATATGATGAAAAAGAGGCAGAATTTTATCCTAAATTAGATATTTTTGAAAAAATTGCCTCTTTAGAGAAAGAAGAAAATAAAGATATAGATAATTTAGTAGATCTTTTCGATGAGGAAGAAACTCCAATATTAGATAGCCCTACAGAACATCTCATTTCTAAGGCTTCTATTGTAGAAACATTGGAGGGGGAAGATACTAAGTATGTTCCAGCTAAGTTTAAATTTGGTGAATTAAACAATTCTTTTAATCCGATAAGTAGAGCTTCTAAAGTTAAAGAGGCAGATATCCCACCCATTCCAACTCAACTTTCTCCACAAATGGTTGTTCCTTCTAAAGGTACTGAGATTGAAACAGAGGAATTAAAGCCATTTCCTAGATTTGCAATAGGGGATTTTGTTTATAATAAAAACAATAAAGAACGTGGTGTTGTTATAGATATTGCTCGATCCTCTAAAATGTATATTGTAAAATGGGACTCTAAGCCTTACCCAGAAATTGCAGATGATAGTATTCTTGGTACAGAGCTGGAAGTTTTAAGACCTATGAGTTTTAGACCTATATCAGAACAAGAGAAAGCTTTCATGGGGCAAGAAGGATATCAAATGAAAGAGAATGAAAATACTTTGTCTATTGATATGGTAAATATTCTTAAAGAAGTATTAACTGATCCTTATGTAGCTCAATTAATAGTTACTAAGCTGCTTGAGAAAGGTAATATTCCAGTAAGTGATATAGCTACTTTTCTTAAATTATCTGGGGAGAATGCTTTATCCATATTAAACAATATACGCAAACAATCCTCAATAGACCCTAAGGTTATATCCCAATTGTTAAAAGAAGTGATTAAAGGAGGTTAGTTTATGATAAAAGAAAAAATTTACGAAAAGAAAGGAGTAAAACTTTCCAACTCTCCTTTTGTTTGTGATGTCGTTATTTTTATGACTAATGTGTATCCTTATCTAATTGAAATAAAAAAAGAAGGGGGTTACTCAGAGTATATCCATATTTTTGGGGAAGATAGTTTATCTAATTTTCTAAAAATGAACGGTTTATTAGAGGACTTTGTAAATAGAAATAAAAATAAAGAGATAGATGTCTTTGAACAACTTGATGAAATGTTTTCTGAAGATCCTACATTTTTTAGGTTTGACTTTATTCCTGTTGTTGGAGATGTAGTTATTAGCAAAGTGTACCTTGGTAAGAGAAAAGGAGTTGTTCGTCTAATTGAATATAGCGGAAGGAGAAGAATTCCTCTTTGTTTAGTAGAGTGGGAAGATGGAGCAAGAACATATGAACTGCCTACTAATTTACGTTTAGCTGTTGGAGAAAAAAAGGAAACCTCTAATGAGTAATATGGAATTTCCTTATGAAAAGCTGATTGAGCGTCTAAATTTAAAGAAAAAACGTAATGTTCCAGTTAAAAGAGGTATGGATCCTATTCAATGGATAACAAAAACTCCTTACTCAAGAAGTTCGGAGTATGTTCAACGTTTATTAGACCATATGAATATGCAAATGCCTTCAACACGACCAACATTACAACCAGACTGGAGCGATAGGGGTAAGAGGCATACTAACCCTGAATGGAGGATAGTAAGAAGGCTTTTAAACCCCTTTGTTGCTTCAAAAAAGGAGAGTAATATGGATATCATTAATTTTATTGATAAGTATAAGCTTTATCCAAAGAAGGAAGAACCCCCGCAAACTTATGCGGAAAGGGTGATAAAAATAGCAAGTACTTTAAATAAGGATATAGTAGATGATTTGGTAACTGCTATATCCGATATTGGGGTTAATAAATTTTATTTTCATATTTCTTCTATTAGTAAAGAATCACAAGAAATTAATGAAGTTGCATTAAGTAATCTTGGATTAGGAGGCGGAGGTGGTTTAGGAGAAAGAGGTTTTGGTGGAGGCGAAGCAGGAGATCAAGCAACTGAACAAGCTGGAGGGAATAGGGAGGAAGCAAACTTCCCCCAGGAAGCCTTTGGTTTACCAAAAGAAAGATTCTTTTTAGATCCTCTTGAACGGGTACAACTTACAACCTATGAAAAAGAGCTTATTAGTGCAATAGAAAGAATGGATTTACCTGCATTTAGGAATTTAACTCAACTAATTGATGATTTTATAAGAAATAGATCTAAGAAACCTCAATACGATAATACTATTGTTGATGTTTCTAGAATAAATGCTAGTTATAAAGTTGGGAATAAATATGGAAGTATTTTAGATACAGTTACTTTTTATTTGTTTAAATTGGGGGCTGATTTAAGGTATGCCAATATTTTACAAGAGGGAAACGACATAGTATATGTAATGGCACGAGTAAAGTTTCCTTTTAAGAATGCTTATGGTTCTATAGAAAAAGTGCTTATTATTCCATGGAAGAAAGAAGAAAACACCCCTGTAGGTATTTTTTATGATTCTATAGGAAGAACATATGAGTTTTCCTACAAGGGGGTTAAAGACATTATGGATGATGTCTATATGAAAAATTATGTAGGGGCTTACTAGGAGGTTTTATGAAAGGACAAAAATCGGAAAGCAATAATCAAGCTAAGAAAACATCCTCTAAAATAAATAATAAATTGGGTAGTCCTCGTGGAGTTACGAGGGCTTCTTTGATGGGAAGTAAAGATAATATCATTTGGGGGTCTTCTACTGGTGGAATTGCAAAAACTGCTGCCGGTTCTACAGTTGAATACTACCCTCCAAGATGGTTTTCTCCAATGTTGTCTTGGGTACATTTTTATATGCCCACAGACTTGAAAACAACTATTACTTGGCTTAGACACTGGGACGCGTTTCATCCTATGGTAGGAAACTCAATAGATTTACACACAACTGTTCCATTATCAAGGTTTTCTTTGAAAGTAGCTGATCCAATTATTAAGAATATTTATAAAGAATCATTTGAAGCATGTGGGGGGTTACTATTACTATATTCAATTTTAAGAGACTATTGGCTTCTTGGTGAAGCATTTACTTATCTTTTTTGGGATGATGAATCCGGAATATTTACTGATGCTCAACTTATCCCCCCAGAAGATTTAATAGTTGAAGATAAAGGATGGTTGGCTGGAGGACAAGACGCGGTAGAATACAAAGTCCAAGTAGCAATGAGAAGTTTTTCTCCTGAAATGAACCCTCTCGATAAAGCAGTTCTCGAGAAACTCCCCCCAGCTATTATTGAAGCTTTAAGAAAAGGGGAAGCTGTTCCGCTTTCTCCATTTTTTATTATGCCTTTCCAGAGAAAACAAAGCCCTTATATGACTCGTGGTACTTCGATTGTTCTTCGTGTTATGAAAGATTTATTGTATGAAGATAAACTACGTGAAGCTCAATTTGCTATTGCTCAGCGATATATTAACCCAAAGGAATTGTGGCATATTGGGTCAGATACATGGCCCGCTACACAAGACCAAATTGATGCTTTAGAGCAAGCTGTAAAAACAGCAGAACAAAACCCATTATTTACTCTTGTGGCTAATCATACAGTAAGGGCTGAATATGTTATGGGTGGGGGAGCTTTATCTCCGCTGAAGCAGGAATTTGACTGGATTGAAGATAGAGTTTTAACTGCTCTATTTACTAGTAAAGCTGTTACCCATGGTGAAGGTCCTACATATGCTAATGCCTCAGTAGCTATGAGAGTATTGATGGCGAGGTATTCCTTTGTGAGATCATTATTAGAAAATGTGTTAACAGAAAGGTTTTTTCTCCCCATTGCTATTGCACATGAATTTTATGAAACCACTACTTCGGATTTAGGGGGGCCTTTCTTAATAAAAAGACCATTTTCCGAGAGAAAACCAATTTTACCTACTTTTGAGTGGCAAAAAAATATTAACTTGCTTGATAGTACTTCTATAGTTGGTATGGTTGGACAAATGAGAGATTTAGGATTTCCAATGAAGATAATAAGTGATGTTCTTAATGTTGATTACGATGAGGTTCGTTATTGGAAAGAAGAGGAAGAGGGAACTATATTTGATCCTTTTTATTCTGAATGGAGAAGGAAAGCTATAGCTCTGATACCCCCACCAATAGGACCTACTGGGAAAGAAGCTACTTTTAAACTCCCTGTAGTTATTGGGGAGAGGCAGGGATCTAAATATACTAAAGAACCAATAATAGAAGAAAAAGAGTTCAAATGGGCAGATGGGCAAAATATAATGGAAAAATTAAGATTAGTTAATACTTACATTGTCCCTTGGTTAGAAAAGGGGAAAGCTATCCCAGCAGATGTAGTCTTCCGTTTGAAAGTTGGGGAGGACGGAAATTTAAAATTAGAGGGGAATACTAAAAATGGTGCAAAGTAATAATTTTTTGACTACAAACTTTGTAGTTATAGTTTCAAGTTTGGAAAAATATAAAATATAAGGAGGTAATAAGTAATGCAGGATAACGAAATAAGAGAACACTTTATTACCATACTATCGGGGTATGGTTTTAGGGAAGAAGATATAGATGTAGACTTTGATGAAAAGTCTAATAATGTCATTATAAAACTCAGAAAATTTTCGGCTGGGAACCCAACTGAAAATTTTGTTACATTGCAATTACCAATAGACCAAGAGTTAAAAATTGTTCGCTCTTCAAAATCTAAGAATATATTTGGTACTGTGATGAAAATGTATTCCTATGATAAAGAAAAATTAACCGATCTTCTTAAGGAAGCTGGAGTTACAGAGTACGTTATTGATGGAAAATATAAGGTGATTTCTATATCCTATGATTCTGCTGTAAAAAAGGTAGCATCCTCAATTAAATACCCATACAAAACAAGTGACAATGTTGTTCTACAAAATCCCTACCAGTTTATTCATAATTTTACTGTAGGGCAAGAATACAAGAACAAAGTTTCCTCTTCAATTGTTTATGGAATGGCTGGCACGGAAAAATCAAAGAACGTTGTTTACGATGAAGATAATGCTAATTGGGTGGATTTTTTAACTGGGGCTTCTTCACTTGATGCTATTAGTCAACTCTCTAAACAAATTGACAAAAGGAGAAAGGAATTAAAATCGACTGAAAGGTATAAAAAAGAAGTTGATGAGATGATTGAGAAATCTATACCTGAATTAGAAGAAATTAATTATGTATACGATCCAGAAGGAGATAGAGAAGTAAAATTAGCTTCTTTTGTTTGTTCGGTATATGCATCTAAATTAAATGAATGGGGGTTAGACCCAAAAGAGTATAATCTAGAAGTGATTCCACTAGGTATAGAGGACAAGGACACCGCTTCATACAACTACAGTGTGCGTTTCAATAAAGGTGACATCTTTCTTAATTCAATAGAAACTTTAAGTGTTGATGAAGAAAATAATATAGTAATTAAAGGTGCACTTCTAGATAGACTTGCGGATATTTTAGATGTAAAAGAATATGAAATAGAGGGTATTGGTAAAGTGGAAGCAACTGTTGATAATCAGTTTTTGACTAAGGTAGAAAGTCTTTACGGAAAGCTTGTTCTCTCTGATATAGAGGAGGGCAACAGAAAAGTTAAAATCAGAAGGAAGATAAGGTCTGACTTGAAAGACTCTTCGACTACATTTTGGAGAGTTGTTCTTGATGAAGACGGTACAGCATATTTGGAAAGAGTTGAAGAATAGGGGGTGTGACTATGCCTATAATTAAATTTGGAAAAAAAGAAGGAAAAATATTAGAGGTTGTATCTGAAAAGGATGCTGAGGTTCAGAAAAGAATTGCCTCATTAAAAAAGGAAGATAAAGAAACGAAAAAAGGGAGAATTAAAAAGAATTTAAAACATGAAGGAAAGGAGGAGGAACCTGAAGAGAAAAAGGAGCAGATTTAATGAGAATAATACATTGCCGAGATTATCCTTTTGCAGCTAAACATTTTTCGTCTCTATCATTAGCTCCTTTATTTTTAGGAATTGAAAAAGATTTTCTAGTTTTTGCTGTTTCTGAGGAATTTAAAGGAAAAAATGCTTCTATAAATTCACTTTCTTCTGATTTTATCCCAGATTCTTCTTTTGTAGAAATAGTAAGGACTATTCTATCAGATAAGTTTCATTCCACTGCTGAAAATTTAGTTAAGACTGCAAAAGAAATGTTGAAAGAAAATCTGTTTGAAGATACGATTATTGAAGATATATCTTCTTTATCTCATAAATTTGAAAAAAGTAAAGAGATTCTGAAGAAAGCCGAAAGATATAAAGATGATATAATTAGGGTTGCTCTAATTAATAATTTTCTTACTCAATTTTTAATGACGAAGGACAAAGCAACTAAGAGGGCTATATTTAATATTATTGCAGATGAGATTGCAGCTGTTTCCCCAGAGATAAGAGAATTGGGTATAAGTACTATATTACGAGATTTTTCAAAAAAGTTTAGTAAAGCAATAGAATATTTAAAGGAAGCAAAAGTTACTTCCACTATTGTAGGGACTGTTAGTATTCCAGGAGACTTGCCTAAAAATATTATAGAAGAATTAGAAGATAATATATATATTGAAGATACGTTTATATCTTCTAATTTCTCAACTATTCTATTTAGGGTAGAAATTAAGGCAAAGAATAGTAGAGGGGATGTTGTTCTTTCTCCAATTTCTATTGAAACAAAAAGAAAATTATTAAAATTAGACTTTCCATCTTTTTCCTCTGTAATGATATTTGTAAAGAACACTCCTAATAAATATACCTATATATATCTCCCCTCAGGAATTATTCAAGAAACAGATGAGGAATTAAAAGAAGAATGGGAAGAACCAAGTGGAAGTGAAGGAGAAACTTTAGAGATGGGCAACCAGAGCTTTTCTACAGATAAACATACACATTTTACTCCATCACAAGAACCAACAAGTACTCAAACTGAGGTTACTCCTACGTCTGAGACAAATGCTCCTTCACCTCCTACTTCTGCCCCTTCTGCCCCTTCTACCCCGTCAGCTGGAGAAGTCAAACAGTCTTCGGAAAAAAGTTACAATTCTCTATCAAAGCTTATACGCCAAAAACTTTCAAAGATAACTAAAGGAGGATAAAAATGCTAGTAAAAACTGGGTACTGGTTAGGCTTGAGTAAGGTATCAGAAGTTGGAGAAATGAAAGATTTATTTTCCGATCAACCTGGACTTAAAAAGTTTGCTTCTGCAATTCCAAGTTTTAAGAGAATAACGCTTGATCCCGCCAGATATCTTTATCTTAGAAATCATTCTGTTTCTGCTTATGAATTTTTTGGTCCAAATGATAATGGAGACGGATTCCCAGATGAAGAGTTGAAAAAATCCTATTCCACTTTTATAGGAAAAAGAGTTACCATTGATCACCGCCCAGATATGATTATTGGAGTTGTACTTGACAGCAGGTATGTTCCTCAGCAATATCCAAATGATCCTCTTTCAGGACATTATATTCAAAATCTATTGGCAATTGATAAGAAACTTGCTGCAAAGTATGATAAAAATCTTGTTAATTATATTGTTAATGGAGAAGTTACTGATACTTCAATGGGATCTATTGTCCAATATTCTATTTGTAGTATTTGTGGGAAGAAAGCTTCTGTGGAAAGTGAGTACTGTGAACACATAGCTGTGTATAAAATGAAAAAGATTAAAACTGCTTCTGGGGAAGAAAAGCTTTCTTTTGAAATTTGTTATGGAGTAGACTTTTTCGAAGACTCTATTATTCGTCCACTCAATCTTCGTGGGTTGGCTGGTGGAAGAGGTGCAGATAGAAATGCTAAGATGCTTGAGATATTAACTGCTTCTTTTAATAAATCAGCTGTAGAACCACTTGGTGATAAGTTTAGAAACCCTCAATCTCAAGAATATGAAAAAACACCATATGATCGAATCGAAATAGGGAAGCCCCAAGAGGAAGAATCTTCGAGAGAAACTAATATTTTGTTTCCAGAGGACCTTTCATCTGTTGTTAAAAACAGACTGAAAGAGTTAAAGTGGAAAGAACAGCAACTTTCTGAACCTACTATTATAGTATCTGATAGAGAAAATTTACTTACAGCTGTCCCTGATGAAGAACTTATAGAGGCTTTAAAGAAACTTAATATAATAAGGACTTCTTCATTTAATTATATTTATAAATTAAGTAATTTAGGGTATACCATAGAAGACTCTGTTAAGAAATATATCTGTATGAAGACTATAAAAGATGAAACTATATGAGGTTATGTTAAAAGAAATTATTAGTCTAATTATATATAGGAGGAGATATGACAAACTTTGATTTACTATCTTATGTTTGGAAGAAATACTTTTCCAAAATGAAATGGAGTAGTTTTGTAAAAACAGCTTCTAAAAATGAAGAGCTTTCTAAAAAAATAAATGAGTGTATTGAGAATGACCCTTGTATAAAAAGCTATATTAAGGTGTCAAATTATTATCAAAGATATTATGAAGATTATAAGAAAAACTTTAATGATAATAAAAAGAACTATTTACCCTTAGTCCCAATGGAGGGACCCATTAAATCTGCATATAAAGATACTGTTGAAAAGGTAGCTTGGTTTCCACAATTAGAATATGGTTCAAGCGGAGAACTTTTTGAGGTTGAATTAAAAAAGATAGTTTCAGACAAGGAGGATATTTTACATGTTAGAAAAAAATATTGATAAAGAAATTATAAGAGAAGTGGGAAAAAAGATAGATCTTCTCAAGGAAAAATTAAATGTTGAACAAAGAAAGCCTGTTGATAAGGACATAGATAAGTTTAATGCTTTAGTAGCTCATTTTACTATATTGTTTTATGAGTGGGACACTTGGTCTCTAGCTGACAGAGTTTCTAACTTACTTTATTGTTATAATTTACTTGTTGATATTTTAGAAGAATTATCTGTTGAGGATAAAACCCTACCCGATGGAGAAGAAGATATATTACATGAAATAATTATGGGTATTGAAACGTTTGTGTATGATCTTTCAGAAGAAGTTTTAGAGGGTGGTATTTTTGCCGATATAGATGAAGAGAAAAATTTATTTTTCAAGAAATATAAAGATGAGGATGAAATTGAAGATGAAGACACAGAATATTTTGTTGATGAAGATGAGAAGTTTAGATATATAAGGAGGAAAAATGAGAGTAGCCATAGGCAATTTAATAAATTCAATTAGAAGAGAGAAAGATAAGGCTGAAAGGCTAATATATTCTCTAGATAATTTTCTATCTAAGATAGAAAATGTGAAGTTTGCTGCTAATAAAGTTGAAAATGAAAACGATTTTTATAGACTTTCGTACCCTAGCTTATCTCACGTTTGTAAATACATTATGCCTAGTGGGGTGGGGTTTCCTCCCTTTAATGCCACTGCGAGAGTTGAGGCTGAATCCCTTGAGGCGGAGTGCGGATTACCCACTCCTGTAGAATCTCCATTTATCCTTGTAAAGGGAAATCCAGGTGAAATGTTACTTATTACAGAAAAAGAGGAAGTAAAGGGAAAAGTTAAAGACTTTTGGCATTTATACTCAGGCAATAGAAAAAGTATTGTAGAGGAAGGCAAGAAAACTAGATATAAGTGGATTTTTTCACATGGTGGTTTTTTAATAGAATCATATAGGAAAACAAAGGATAAACCAGATGGAATTTTAGAGTATCTTGCTTATTTTTTCCCGGAAGGTACTCCTTTTGGGGATAATATGCTTATTCCATTTGAGCGTGGAATGAACTTTTTAGTAACCAAACTACCTAGTGGTTCAGCGGCTTCTGCATTTGGTGGGAGAGAGATTTATTTTGCTACTTCTGAAGGTTGTACTAGTAGAACTTGTACTCCTAGTAAGACTGATGTGCGGGAACAAAAGCAAACTTCAAATCAACCCGCTTCTACTATACAAACGCAGAAACAAACCACAGATCAATCTACTCCTCCAGAGGGCTCTTTACCTAAAGAAAGCTCGATACATGTCTTTAAGAAACCAAATATAAAGAAAATTTCTTCTTATAATGAATTTCCATTTAGATTTTATTACACCCCAGATTCTATCTATTTAGCTTCTTATGTTTTTGCAAAATTAGCAAACAATACGATTGATTATTATAAAGTAATAAAGCCTACCTATGAATATTTTAAGAAATCTGTGAAGGGTCTTGGAGATAAGATTTCTCAAAAGGGTTATTTTGATTCTATTTCTTCTTTAGATAGCATAGATAAAGCAGTTAAAGACATAGAAACTTTAGCTAAAAAATCAGATAAGGGTGAAGAAATAATTAATGAAATTAAGAATATTAAATCCTCTTCGGAATTAAACTATAAAGTTGCCTCCAGTTTTAAGAATCTTGGTTATCTTATTAAAGAATCGGCAGTTAGTAGTTATAAGCATAGAAATATTGGAAAGCTACTGTATGAGTTTGGTAGTGATTTAGAAAAGTATATGGATAATTTGTCTAAAATAAAGCATTCTTCAATTGATGAAGATAACTATATTGATACGTTTATTTCTGATTATGTAAGATTTGTACCTGATGACGAATATGTAAAAAGTCTAATGTCTAGTTTATCTTTTGCTGGAATGGATTTTATCTATTTGCCAGCAGAAGTTCTATTTGCTTCTTTAGATATACATAAACCATTAAATCTTAATTTTGAAAAAGTAGGAGCATTTGTTTTAAGCCCAATAACATATGACAAAAAGGGAGAGGTATTTTTCTCTAGCTACTGGTATACTTATAAGGATATATTAGATCTTTCCAGAGGACTGAGATATGCATCTTATACTGAAACTACACTTCCCCCTGAATCTTTAATTGAAATAGGGAAAAATAGAAAAGAGGTTTACATAGAAGCACTCCGTAAGATTGAAAAGAAGCTGGCTAGTCTTAAGCGCTATTTACATAAAGTTGGGGGTATAGAGAGGGTTACAAGAGCATTGGTTAAAAGACCACTTAAGAAAGGTAGTGTTAAATATTCTATTTTTGAAAGACTACCTAAGGGATGGACTGAGGAAAGTGTGAAGAAATACTGGAGCACTTTATCGAAAGACGACCCTGAAGATCCAATCAGAGGATGTACTTTAAAAATGTTCGGCAGAGTAATCAACCCTGTAAAATTCTGTATTAATTTGAGGGATAGGGTCGAAGGGCCTGGATGGAGAAGTAGTTACTTAAAAAATCTTCCTCTTCCTGAGGAAATAGTAGAAAAGGGGTACAAAAGGGAATTGACCAATATACTAAGTAAAGAACAGAAAAGAAAACAAGTACCATCCACTCCAGTATCTAAACAAGTTACTTTTAGCCCTACTTCTGGAGGGAAAAATGTCTCCTTTAATGTTAGAGAAGCCCCTAGAGCTTCTATAAGAAAGAAAGCCCAAGATGAAACACAGCCTACTCCCTCAACAGTAACAAATCCTAATCAACCCCCTACTCCTCCCACTACAGATACAAATGCTCAAACGCCTATACCTGAGGAAGTAAAAAAGAGGCTTAATGAAGGGATGAAAGATATCCCAAAAGAAAATAAAGTCTCAGCAAAGGAAAGATGCAAAGAGATTCTACAAAATAGTGGAATAACGGACTTAGATAGCTTTTGTGAGGGGTTTATTTCTGGGAACTATTCCCAGTAAGGAGGATTTTATGGCAAAGGATTATTTAAGTAAATTTTTAAAAAGTGTCGAAAAGGTTATTGATGCTAAGAAAGAGATACTAAGTTTAGCTGATGATTTTGAAGAAACTTACAAAAGACATAAATCCTCTCCTCGATATAATCCACTTAAGAGATATTCACAACCTTATGTTAAATCAAAAGAAGGATGTAGTTGTACTAAGAGGTATCTTCAAAAAGTTAGGAGAGGAGGTAATGTTAAATATGACGAGGATTGGTCTCTTAATAAAGGAGGAAAAAATGTAATGAATAGAAAATTAAATACGAAACTTGAGAAAGACTTCTCTAAAGATGAGAAGTTAAATATAGAAAAAAAGCTTGATGCCTTACTAAAAAAGGTGTCTTCTATTAAAGAAAAAGCCACAGAATTTTTGGCAAAGACTGCGGAGGAAGGTATGGAACGACCAGACAGAGTTGAAAATATAGAAATTAATCCAGGAGGGGTGGGCAATACCCAGGATACTATGAACGTTAATGAAGTAGTATCTGAGACCCCACAAGAGGTGCAGCAACCAACAGAAACTGTCCCCCAAGAATCTGGAGAGATTTCTGTAAATGCTGTATTAAAGTCTGTTTCTGATTTAGTTGGTGCTCCTTTTGAAAACATATCTGTTGAAACTATTTCAATTGATAAAGCTACAGGAAGGGTTTCACTTACATTTACTTTTAATGATAAAGTTACAAGTTTACCTGTTACTGCTAGTTTAGTTATTGATCCTAAGGAAGCTTCTATTGAAGTAAAATCTACGGAAGAACCCCCTGAATATTACACCTATGATATTCCAACAAGGACCTTAAGACCCCTTAAGAGGTTTATGTCAAAGGAGAAACCAACAATAGGAAGAGAAGATGTCGGCGGAAAGAAAGATGAGAGGATTTTCGGTAGAGAGGATCTTCCAAAAGGGCTAGATTCTAAAGGGGAGACTGTCTTTGGGAGAGAAACTTTTAAAGAGGACAAAAAGAAAACTTCTTCTATATTGGTAGAAAATTTAGTAGACCAACTAATAGCAAAAGAAATAATACCAGTAGAGTTAAAAAATCAATATAGAAAAGTATATGCTACTTACGATGAGAAAAATTTAAAAGCTCTTTCTGAAATTCTTGAAAATATGCCAGAAGATGCTCAGCTGCTTGTAGATGATGATGGAGTTGTGCACGATTTAAGAGAAATCGTATAAAGGAGGTAAAATGGCTATAAGAAAACAGAATGGAGTAAAGTATGCTCCGTTCATTGAAGTAAATCAAGGAGGTATAAAATGGCTATAAGACCAGATCTAAAGTGGGCAATAAAATTCGGGGAATTTAAGGTTCCCTCAAGCCCCACTACTTTGTGGGTTGGTGGTTCACCAATGGGAATAAGTACTGGCAGTTTTAGTGGTTCGTATATTGATGAATTGGCTACAAATTTGCCATATACACCATATGACTGGCAGTACTCAATTGATTACACTGTAGAGGGGTGTAGTGGAAATACAGTTCTTGGTATAGCAATGGAAAACCACAAAGGACCAACAGAGCCTTTTGTGGATAAAGGAATGGTAACAATTTTGGCTTTTCCTTGCTACGCTGTTTTGTTTAAAGGACCAAATGATGAAACTGCCCCATTTGACGCTGCTGGAACCTACTCTGTGGGTACGGTATTAGTCCCCGGTACGGTTACAGTAGGTTCAGTTGGCTACGCAGTATGGAAACCTGCTACTACTGGAGGTGCTACTTCTGACACAGCTGGGTATGGGGTTGTTCTCGCGCTTGATTCAACGACATCACCTAATATGATGGTAGTTTGGTTTAGTCCTGTTTTGGTGTAAGGAGGGATAAAGTATGCCAAGAATATTTATATCTAATCCATCAGATAATGGGAGACCCTCAGGTCTTCCTCAGACAATTGTTGTGGATGGGGACAAAAGTTCAAAAGATACTATGACTAAAAAGGCAACCCTTACAAAGGAAGAAGAGTTAAAAAGAGAAGCACTTCTTGAGAAAGCTTTTTCCTCACAGTATGGACTCCAAAAGCTTGCACAAGCTTTACAAGAGCCCGTAAGGCGTTATTTGGATATCTATCCAATTGGACGTCAACTTCTCTTTGTAGAACAGAAAAATGAAGGGGAAATTGCATACTACGATCTTGATTTGGAGATGTTCCCTGCAATTTCTATTGCAAGGGATGGTGCTACTAGAATTCTATATCTAAAGGCAGAACGTATCTTTATAGATTCGTTTGAAATTGGCGTTGTTGCCAAGGTACCTTTGAGAGAAATGAGATGGCGTAAGTATAATGTACTAGAAAGAGCAAAGGAGCGTCTAAGAACTTCTTTTGGAATAAAAGAAGACTTAATAGTTTTTAATGCTCTTGAAGGAACCGCTAATGTAGTTAACCCGGAAATTGATGCAACTACAGGCTTTACTCTTCCTGCTGTTGCTAAAGCATTCGAACAAATAGAGAAGCACAATTTAGTTGGGTATTCTATTGTGGTTAACCCACATGCTATTGCTGACCTTAGGAGTTGGAGTAATACTAACGTAGATGAAGTTGCACGAATCGAAATCCGCCAGACTGGTTATCTTGGGCAGATATTTGGTGCAAATATGTTTATTTCACGTCTAGTGCCTGTAGTTAAATCAACTTCAGATTATGTGTCGTCCGCCTATGCCACCGCCCATCCACAATTTGTAGGGGTTATGCCCTTCTGGGCAGACAGTGAAATATATGCATCAAACAACCTCGACGATTTCCAGGTTGGATTTGTTGGTTGGGAGATGCTTGGGGTCTCATTATGGAACCCCAGATCCGTAGTAAAAATGAAGTTTAACATTGGTGCTGTATAATAAAAACTAAACAGAGGGGGGGAGGATAATTAACTCCCCCCCCAAAAAAATATATAGGAGGTAATTATGGATAATGAAGATAAAAAAAACTTAAACAAGGAAAAGAAAGTAAAATATAATCAAGATAAAGCCTTAGCTGAGGAGACTCAGATAAAAGAAGAAATTAAAAAAGAAGTAACAAATATAGTAGATCTAGTAAAGCGAGCTGGTTCGATTGTTGTTGAAGGTGATACCGCTGAAATAATTAATCAACTAGCTAAATCCGAAATTGATGCGGAGGATATAGAAATATTAGTGAATATGACTGATAAAATTATTATTCTACCTGATGCTGCTGGGTATTCATTACAACCTAGAGCAATATTATCTCTATCTTCTCTTCCGGATGAAATTAAGAAAAGTTTATTAGGGTCTAGAGGTCTTAGATCTCTTCTGGTTTCAGGTAGTATTAAAGCTTTTTCTGGAGATGTAACAGATGAAGAATTAGAAAAGGTAATGAGTATTATTAAAAAGAATAAGACAATCTATGAAAGAATGTTAGATTTAGGTAACTCTATGCCAGCACAAACCACAATAGAAGCGATACGGGGAAAGACCCCTGAAGAGGAAAAAATATTGAAAGATCTAAAAAAGATACATGACGAAACCGCCCCCTCGGCTGATTTTAAGGGAGTTTCAAGAGGGGGAGAGGTTATTTAACTTTAAACAAACATCTTTCTAAAAGACGGGTATATCTATCTTTTTTAGGTATACCCGTCTTTTTTATATAGTAGTATAGGGGGGGCATGTTATACTTAAATTCACCTAAGTCTCTTATTTTAAATAATTATACAACTGTGCGTGCTAGATTTGAAGAAGATGGTAGCCCTATTGAAGTAGAGGGGGCCACTTTTTCTATTAAAAAAGATACTACTCAAATAGATAATATTTATTTTATGTATCCAGTAAAAGAAAACCATCCAGATATTGGTTATGTTCAGGTAGCTTTTGACCCTACTGCTACTTTCAACGGAACTCCAGGGGACTACGAGCTTACATTTGAAGCCTATAGGAAAGGTACTACAGAAAAATTAAGCATTTCAAATATAGTTAAATTTGGATCAGTTACAAGAAAACAGTGGTTTATTGACCAACTTAGAATTAGTCTAGCAGATAATATGTTAGCACAGGAATTTTTTCCCTCCAGATATTTAGTTTGGAACCCAAAGGAACTTAACTGGGAGGATGAAGAGCTTTTATCTTACCTTGAAAGAGCCGTTGGAGATACTAATTTTACTCCTCCCCCAACTGTTAGTTTTACTTTAGAAAGTGTACCTTGTGCATCAATGGTAGTTATGGGGGGGATGATATATGGTCTAATCGCCCGTGGTCTTATTGAAATTTATAACTATTATGAAATTAATGCTCCTGTTAATGTTAGAATTTATAAAGGGGATAAGCTTTCTTCAACCGCTCAGCAATTAATAAATATTTATTGGCAAAACTTAAGAGAATGGAAGAAAGCATTTGTTTATTATACTACTTCTTATAGAGTACTAGTTTTAACTAAATTACCTTTCCGTGTAATAAAGCCTCTTTCAATGATGTTTGGCTATCATAATTTCTTTACAGGATAAAAAATGTATTATTCTCCAATTTACATCGAATGGTCTAGCGAAATACCAGGTGGTTCTTTAATTAGAAAATTTATTATCTACCAAAAAATGACTTGGGAAGAAAAATACTATATTTTAGGAGCTACTTCAGATAATTTTTTCGTTATTTCCGACACCGCAGAGGACGCTGATTTTAGGAAAGTATCTAATTATCATTATAAAGTAGTACCTTTGTATTACGAGTCCCCCTCAGTTCTTTCAGTATCAGGGGAGACTTTTAATATTATCCCCCCAGATACTATTATCTCCTCTTATCCCTTTGATAGTTTCTCAGTTGAAATACCCCCAGAAAGCACAATAACATTTTACAACTCTTTTTCCAAAGTTAGCGATAAGGAAGAAGGTATTTTTTTACTTATAGAGCTTAGGGAGGCTGTATCGGCTGATCTTACTTTTAAATTTAAATTGGAAAAGGAGGGAGTTACTGTTTTTGAATCAACCCCTATAGATACTGAAGTAAATAGTAAAATTGCTGGCTGTATTATAGATTCAACTGGGAATTATACTGTAAAATTTAGTATAACTAATAATAATAAAACTTTAGCTGTTAATTTTAAGTTTCGTGATATTAATGTTTTTACATTAAGTGATTTTATGACAGGGGATATTTCTTTTTTGTCAGTAGAACCAAATGTTAGTAATAAGTTTGGTGGTCTTATTGGTAGAATTATTAAAGAAACTGTTAGAAGGAATAATGTTATTTATTACGATAATTTTGGGGAAGAGTTTGTTTTATTATCAAGAAAAAGGGCTGGGGAGAGATGTCCTGCTTGTTGGGACGAAACTCTAAAACAAATGCTTACTGGAATGTGTAAGGTTTGTTATAATACTGGATATAAAGGTGGGTATGTTCAATATAGATTAAAAGGTCAGTTCCAATATCCTACTGAGGCTTATCTTTATGAACCATTGGAGATAGCAGAATGGTGGACCGGTAGGACTATGGAACTTTTACTATCCTATTTCCCACCTGTTAAATCTAGGGACATAGTTGTTAGGGCGGATGGAACAAGGTGGGTAGTTGGTAGAGTTAATTATACAAGAATTTCAAGAGCTGTTTTACACCAGACAGCTACTATATTCTTAGTGGACACTAGCCAGCCCATCTATTATGTCCCAGTTGAAGTGAATATGGAGGCATAATGTCTATTTCTGTATTGGTAAAGGATGAACGGTTTGCTGATTGGGTGTTTATAAAAGCTTTAGAATCTGGTATTAGTAATATACCTAATGAGTTTTGGCAATTCACTTCTGCATCAGGGGAAACTATTGAAATGGAGAAGAAATTAAAATTGTATTCCGAGTGGTCGGACGCCGAATTAATATTACCTGCAATTATTGTTGGTTCTGTGTTTAAAAGGATGGTACCAACGGGGGTAGGTTTTGTTAATTTTGCCGATTCAACTGATTACACTGAAGGGGCTTTACTGTGGAACGAAGGTGTAACCAATTTTGTAATAGTTCACTTTAGCTTTTATGCTTTAAAACATCTTCGTTCTGTACTTTCTACGATTATTATGAGTACTAATTTTATAAAAATTTTAGACACTTATGGTTTATCCTATATTAGAACAGTAAATTATAATAGCCCAGTGTCTAGAGGAGAATTTAATACAATGAAATATTATGCTACAATTTTATCTATTGATTTTAGATCTGAATGGGCTATTGGAGAGTCGCTTACAGAGCCTTCTATAATTGGAGATATTGTGTCGATGACAGAGAGTTATAGAGAAGTTATTATAGGAGAAGAAGGTGGAGGAGAAGAAGGATGAAAGAAACAATATATGAAAGTTTATCAGAAAAAATAAAAGAGTTAAAAGAAGAAGTTCAAAGAAAAGCAGATAAAAAAGACCTGCTTAATTTAGAGCAACGCTTGATTACTTATTTCGATAGGCAGTCAAAAAGTACAGCTATTGAAACTATTTATTTGAATGAAGAAAAATTACTTAATAAAGTAAAGGAACTTTCGGAGAAGATATTTATGGAACAATCGGCTAATTTGTTAGAACAAGTGAACGATCTTTCACGAGTATTGTCTAATTTGGACGTACAAATTAATAATGACGGTATATCTTCTGAACTGAAAGAATTAAAAGACGAAATATCAAATTTAAAAACAATGACACATAGAATGAATATCCAAATAACAATACAGTGGTGGGCATTAGCTACTTTGCTAGCATTAGGGATATTGCCTAGCGCTGCAGAAAAGTTATTTGGTTATTTAGGAATGATTTTTTAAAGAGGAGGTCAAATGCCTTTACCTGGAGATATAGTTAGTATTCGTTCCGAAGGTGCAATGGTAAGTGCACCTACAGTACCTATAGGGGGAAGATTATCCTTTATAGGTTTTTCTAATGGGAAAAAAGTAGAGGACAATTGTAGTTTAGTTTTTTCAGGAAATAACAAATCCGATGTTACTATTTCTGACCAAACATATTTAAGAACTGTGGATTATGCGCTAGATTCAGTTGGAAATAAATTTTTAACTGATATACATTATAGGGTTTATGAGGGTACAACTTATTTACCTAAAGGAATAGTTTATAAAGGAGTAAGTGAAATTTCCAATTTATTTTTAGATTGGTCTAATGCTCCCCTTTTAACTGTTCCCCCCGTTGTTTTAAGACAAGATAATATTGCCTTAGAAAGAATAGATTTTATTCCTAGAAACATCAATGTTTATGTTGTAGCTATTAGAAGTAAATTCCCCTATACCGATTCTCCGTATTTATATTCTTTTCTTCCAGCAATATTTTCTTCTGGGGCTACTCCTATATCTGAAGCTGAACCAATAATCATCGTTGAAAGTGTGTATGATTCTAGAATTTATGAGTATATACTTATACATATAAAGAATACATCTACTAATGATATTTATAATTTGTATGATATTAGTAACATACAGAATTATATTATAGGTGTTTATTCTGAAAGAAATACTTACCCAGGGGCATCCCCTACACTAAATTTGACTTTTAATGGAACTGAAGTTAATATTTGGGAGGACACAGAGGAAAAACCAAATATAATATCACAGTGGATGAAAATTAATGCAAAACAACATCCTATAAAAGATGAGACTACTCCAGTAGAAGCTTATTGTTCTTTTTCTGATTTTAGTGAGATTGGAATACCTAAAGTTTATACAAACTATAGAGATGTTGTGAATGATCATGGTGCCGGTTCTGTTGTTAGTAATTTAGCGAATATTGCTCTTAATACTTATAAACTACCTGAAGTTGTTATAGCTGGAATAAGAGAAGATTATAGTGCATTATCAGTATATGAGGTAATAAAGAACTTAAGCAATATTGAGCTTACTTTTCTTTCTGTCATTTATCCACTAGATAACATTCTAGGCTCTATTCTTGTTGATATAGAAACTTTATCAGATAAAATAACAGGTCAAAAAGAGAGATATCTTGTGCTTTCTTATGGTATACCAATTACTGCAGGGGGAGAAAGGGACTTTAATAAAACTTCTATTGCTCAGTTGTTGAGTACTTTACAAGGAACAGTTTCTAAAGGAAAAAGAAGTATTTTCTTTGTTCCTGATAATAACAATGTTGCTATTACAATGTGGGAGACACCGACTAGTACAATAACGAATTATAACCTTATTTATAATAGTATAGATTTAACTCCGTGTATTGAAGGAACAGTGGCAATAATGCAATACTTATCAACAAATGATCCTTCTGTTCCTCTTACTGAAAAAGGATTACCTCTTTTTAGGCATATAGGTAATTTTGTTTATTCTGTTACAGAGCTTAGAACACTTTCTAATGCAGGTGTTTCAGTTATTATAGCAGAAGACACTAATACAGCCCCATACGTATATAGGGGTGTAACTTGTGCTCTTCCTGTATCTATTGAAGATGGAGAGCTTTCGATATCTGTTGTTGAAGATCTAATGGATAAGGAAAATAGAAACTACTTGAAAAAATACAGAGGAATGAAAGCAACTACGAGAAATCTTAATGTAATAAAGACACAATTTGAAAAATATGTATTAAAATCTTATATGGATCGTGGTTGGATCGCTGCTTTCGCCGATTTAAAATTCTGGATGGATGAAACCGATCCCACAATGCTTCACGGATACTATAAGTATAGACCAATTTATCCAATTAACAAGATTTGGATTGAGCATGAATTTGTTATATAAGGAGGTAAAATATGGCACCAAAGAATATTTTTGATTATGTAGATTATAATCATAGAATGGGCTCTCATAGAAAAGCCCGCATTCTAAACCCATTAATTGCTATAAGAATAATTGATGAAAGCGGGAATGAAATAGGGTATATCACTTCGATAGCTCCTAGTGCTAGAAGGACTGTTGATAGGAGAAGGCATTTATCTGCTACTACAGCTGGACAAGTAATAGAATTAACTTATGGACCTGAAGATATTGATTTAACTGTTGAAGGGTTTACCCTTTATTATCTTGACCCTACAGCTCAACAGGATACTTATGTACCAAGAACTGGGAATTTAATAGATAGGCTCATTGGAGAAAATGTTCCAGCAGGTCCACTTTCCGCTCAACAAATATTTACTATTTTAAATAGGCAGCATATTCCATTTGATATTTGGGAAGAAATCTGTGATAATCCTACTATTGGACAAAAGATTATAAGAAGAATATACAAAGACTGTTTGATTAGAAGCTGGTCTGGAACCTATAATACAACTAACTATGTAGTTGCCGAAAGAGTAGAAGTTACAGTTTCCGCTTGGTCAATGGAAACTATAGACGGAAACTGTTGGCAACAATAAACTATTTATAGCTAAAAAGTATATTATAAGTTGAAGGGTTCTACCCCAGTTAAAATTGGGGTACTATCCATAAATCTTCATAAAAAAATAAGCTCTAATAATAGAGCTAAGGAGGTAGATGTTTATGCCAGATCTACAAGATACTTTATTTACAGAATACCCAGAGCTTAGAGACATAGATGATAGAACAATTGCAGATTTTGAAGAACTTCTTAATTTAGGAAGTGAAACTTGGGAAATAAATTTAGGTGGGTATACTTTTGTATATGGTGCTCTTTTTGAATTTGAAGAAAGATTAGCTTTTAAAAATACAGCTAATTTTGATGCCTTAACTAGGCTAAGGTTATTAAAAATTGAATATCTAGTTGATTCCATTATAGCAATAAAAACCCCCCATGGTGTTACATATGACTTTCTTAATAGAGAACAAAAATTGCAGTTACGTACAATATTACTTTCACTTCGTCCAAGAATAATTAATTACTTATACGAAGGATATGAATGGGGAATGCGTAACCTCGAAGCCAAATTGAAGGACAAGCTTGGCTCTGTAGAGGAGGTGTTGGCTCGGGGTTTTTTCGAAACCTCTGGAAGATATTTGTCCGCCTTGGATTTAAGGACCCCAGAGACAAAAGATTCTGGAGAATAATAAGGAATCCAGTGGCGTCTCTTTGGATATTAAAAAATATAAGAAAAGATGAGGAAGAGGAAGCCGAGAAGACTAAAATGATATTTGAATTTATTTCAAAAATTCTGGGCAATCAACCACAAGACGAACTCTTTACTGGAACCACTAAGAGTAATACCATTCCACAAAATGCTATATTAAAGCGAGTAGAAATGGCTAAAGTGTCTTCGTTATTTAGACTAGAGGAAAAGATTAAGTGATTATAGATGACATAAATAGAGTAGAAAGAACCGTTAAGGAGCTTTTACCTCCGACAAAAGAATTAGCTTTAAGTCCATTTTTTTCACGAATTATAGATTCATTTGTTATACTGAGTCTTGAGGATTTAGTTAAGTTTTTTATCACTTCAACTTCTGATGAAGAAGAAAAAGAAAAGGTATTCAATACCCTAAAGGGTTGTTCTGAGACTATCATAAAGAGTGTTGCCACTGATGCTTTAGAGGCAGTACTAGATGAAGAATTAAAAAGTTTAAAAAATATAACACTTGAGTATTTTCCAGAGGGACTTTTATCTTTTGAAAGTTTAGTAGTATCCTTAGTAGAAGAATATTACTATACTATATTAAAGGAAGATGAGTTTTTATCCACTGCCTTTAATAAAAACATATTTAAATTCCCACATGGTCCAACAAGTTTTAATTATAACCTATCTTCTGAAAAATCTGATGTTTCTTTAGGAGCATACAATTATATAAGGTATATTTGGGGCTTACGTTTAGTTTCTTTACAAATAGATACTTGGTTTTTTCTTAATCCTTCTTTAGGAATATCTCTATTTGCAAAAACTCTTACTTATTGGAAAAATAAAGTATTTGGAAATTTTCTTAATGATTTAAGTGTTGGAAGGGTTTTAAATAATATTCTTGAGCCAAGAGATGATGCTTTTGCTATATCTCTATCCCCTGGCTGGATATACATAAATTTTTTAAAAGCTTATTTGGAACAGAAAGTCTTTTTTCCATTTCTTATCCTTTTAAGTGGTAAAGTTTGGGTTGGTTGGTTTGACGATATATCCTTCAATTTTTCTGCAAATCAACCTTTATACGTTTCTGTTAAACTCAGTTTTTCTGTGCACCCTAAAAGCGGTTGGGAAGTAACAGACATTAATAAAGCTAAAGATTTTATATATGACTTCTTATTTAAACTATATAAACTTCCACTTAGAATAGATACAACTATTCCTAGTTTATATATTCCTCCTTCGGTACAACCTTCAGAAGAAAACATTCCCTCCACAGAAGGGGTGCAATAGAACATGCCTACTTATAATCCATTTTCTGGGGCTGGGGGCAATCTTACTCCTGAGGAGGCAATTAAACAAATAATGGAACTATTTTCTGGTATGGAAGGATATACAACTAAAAAGCCTACTTTTAAAACAGATATTTCTTTTAGGTGGCTAGAGGATCTTGAAAAAATTGTTGATTATTTAAATATATTTGATAAAGATGTTTTTAGTCAAGCAAAAGAAGAAGTTAAAAAATTAAGTAAAGATAAAGAAAATATAGAAAGACTTATAGATTCAGGGAAAATTACTGAGGCTGTAAAGTTACTTAGTTCTTTTTATAGTGACGTTAATAGAGTATTTGAATCAGTAGGCAATGAGCTTAGATCCGCTAAATCTTTACTTGAAACACTTTCAGAGGAAGGAGAATCCCACCCATTTAAAGTATTACTCAATCTATTATACGATATCTCACAGACTACAGGTGAATATGGGGATTGGATTAATAAATTGAGAGAGAAATATGCTGAATTACAGAGTGACCCTAGAATGCAACCATATTTAACTTTACTTCCTTCCGGAGTTAGAGAAACCTTAGGAAAGGAAACTACTCCTACAGGGGCAGAAGTGGAAAAGCTTATTGGGTCTATCAGAGAATCTGGAGTAACTCAATCCAATAGTTATATTGATCTGAGAATACAAGAAATTAATAGATTTTTGGGGAGTATAGAACAAAGTACTAAGGATCTTCGAAGTGAAAGAACAGAGAGTTTAGTTAAATTATCTTTAAGTTTAAGAAGAGAGATTGAATCTACTCCATTTTTTAGACGAACAATGAGTGGGATACAAGAACTTGGTGGGCATGAATTAATTGGAGCTCAAAGATATGTATCTAGTCTTTTTGTGGATCTTGCTTTAACACTTTCACGTTTTGGTGCTTTGGCTGCTGTTAGTTTAGCTGGTCTCGAATTGTTAATCCAAGCTGGAAAGGAATACCAAAGAATTGTTGGGATGTCTAGAGATTATCTCAAAGAATTTAATAATGCTATTGCTAATGTAACTGAAGGTATGGCGAAGTATTGGAGTTATGTAACAGATATTACCTCTAATAAATTAAACGCTTATCTTGGAATGACTGAACAAGAATTTAAGCAACTTACTTCTTCTGTAACTGAAGGTAGAGTGGGTATGGAAATGTATTACTCTGATGCAATAAAAACATTTGCCTCTGTTTCTAAAATTGGAGAAAAGTTTGATCTCTCCTCTGCTGCTGTTTCTAACTATACAACAGCACAGGCAATTGCTATTGGAGATATGCAAACTTTTACACAACAAATAACTGGGCTGAGTAGTTTGTTTTTTGAACTTTCATACAGATATGGTGTTTCAACTAATGTATTAATGGGGCAATATGAATCTCTCTCAAGACTTCTCGGTGAGGAAGGAAGAAACTTGGAAAGTGTAATTGGGGCATATCATATGGTATCTGAAGCCGCTGTAGCTGTAGGATATAATACTCAATCTCTTATGAGAGATGTAGAAGGACTTACAGAAAGACTAAGATGGTTTGGTTTTGGTTTTTCTGAAAATTTAGAATCACTAAAGGGCTTTTCTGATGCTCTTCGTATAGGTAGGCTTAGAGTTGAGGACCTTGCTTCAGCAATTGATAGAATGACTGGAAGAGATGTCCAAGCACAATTTATGTTATTTTCAAATTTATTTGGTCAAGTCTCTCCAGTAATGGCAAGGATTATGGAACTTGCTGGTCCCGTTGCTGCTCCAGATGTGCTTTCCTATATAATGAGAACTCCTGTGAGCTATATGCAAGAAAATCTAAGAACAGGACCTCCACAACTTCAAGTTCTTGCACAAACTGCCCTTGCTGCCGTTGGTCCAAGTGAACCGAGAAGAGAAGCATTTTTAAGAGAAATGAGACAATTTATGATGGAAACTCTCCCTGCTGGCTTTATGGGTACCTTTGGTATTGGAGGTTTACCTATGCTCCAACAATCAGGATTAATGAGTTACTTTACCACGGATATCTATACAGGAGCACTTTCTGGTACCTTTGCAAATGCACTGGGCACTGTATTTCAGCAACCAGCAACATCCACTGCTATGTCTGAGATAGGACGTAACGTCATCAAATCCTTACCTGTTGTTGAAGGTTCTTTGGATAACGTAACTCTGGAAAGAATATTAAGTGGAGTAAAAGCTGGGTTTAAAGATGCTCTTTTAAGCGTGATAGGACCTACATTAAAGGGAGATGCTATAAAAGTCATTTCATCAGATGTTATTTATAAAATAGAGGAGAATGAATAAATTGGGGAATAGTGTCACTAAATTAACTCATGGGCTAGCACACCCCCCAGTTTCAGTTATATTTTTGAGAGGAAAGAGGGAAGAAAGGGGCACCTCTGTAATAATAGAGTTAGAGCCTTTAATTTTATCTACTATTGACTTAACTCAAGTAAATGAAGATGGATTTCAGCCTAAAACATATAAATTAAAGAAAGAAGGGGCTGATATAGAAATTAGGTTTTCACCTACATTTCATTTTTTACCCCCCTCTAGTATTTCTATTAACCTTGGTGATTCATTATCTGGTAAGGCTACTATTTCGATAGAAGATCCTAGTGAACTTTTATTAAAAAGAATAAATTTGGATACAAAAATTGAGTCTGAAGCTTCTGGTATTTATGCAAGCGAGAAAGTAAAAGAAGATTCTTTTAAAAACATTAGAGATGAACTGAGAATTATACAAGAATTTATGAAAGATATTTATGATAGTCCTTATTACGAATTACTAAAACAAATGTTTCCTACTTCGTTATTATATATAAACGAAGAAGATTCTGAAACCTCTATTATGTTAACTCCCCATCCTAAAATAGACATTAACACCCTTGTATTTATAGATATTGCTGCTCAGAACGGTGAATGGAATAGGTTTTTTTCAGGTATAGTAAGAACATATGAATATTCTTACCAGGTTCAATCTGGTCTTAAATGGAACTTTAATGTACTAAGTTTACAAAATTATTTAGGGTCATTACCTTTTACCTCAAATCTGTACACTAATTATGGATATGCTCCTTTCCTTGAAAGATTTAATTATTTACCTTTTGAAATTTCGCAAATACTTCTATCTATGATAGTAGCTCAGTACCCTCCTTTTGTTTTACATATGCTTGAAATAATAGGTGGAGAGTATATTGAAAAGTATTTACCTTTACCACATTTATTAGACCTTATTGTTTTAACTGGAAATATAAGAAGTGGTTCAGTTTTACTACCAACTTGGGAAGAGTTAAAAAAAGAATATGAAGCATATGCTATAGCAAATAATACTAATACTAAAGAGCTTACTGATTTATTTGGTTTTTTGGAAAGTGAAAAAAATGAAGAAAATATAAAGAAGAAAATAAGTGGTTTTGATAATAAATTTAAATTTTTATTACCACTTGTATCTGCTGTTTTTAGTTATGCCTCTGTATATAAACAAAAAAGTAAGGAAAATTTGAAGGAAGGTGGAAGAAATAATTTAGAAAGTTTTGTTGATTTTTATGACGATTGTATTAATAAATATAATTATTATGTAAAAAGGTATTCTCCTCTTATTTTTCTCAATGAACTTGGTGGGTTATATTATACTCCCTATAAAGTAAGGTGTGGTACTAGAGATATTACAAGAGATTTATCTGTTAATGATGAAGGAAAGTGGATTGATGACCTTGTTTCTAGTATGGAAGAGGAAAAGATGGTACTCTCTTCAAAAGAAGTACAACAGCCAATAATAGTTAACTATGATAAAACTGATAATCTTTTTTATTCTTTATTTGGTTCAAGAAAAGAAGTACTATCTATAAGCGAAACTGAAAAAATGGAATTAAGCAATTTTGTAGATTCCTATAGATCTCCTGCTTTTATTTTAGACGAAAATGTAGTGAAACTGGGGGCTATCCCTAAAGACCCTAAAGCCAATCCTGAAGACTATAATAGTTTTGTTAAAGTTATTAATGAATTAACATTTTCCACAAATAGATTAGCTTGGAAAGCAACTATACCTACAATTAAAGGTTTATTTGATATCACTAGGAATTATTCTCCGATTAAGAGTATTTTTGAAAAAATGAAAACTTCTGTTTTTATGACATTCTTTGAGCACCCTTCTGGCTCGTGTTATGCAGCAATGCCGAAAACTAGGAAATATATACTGGGCGAAGTATTTGGAACTATAGAAAATAATATATCTCCTTTGAAACCCTTCTCAACTGATATTCTACTTATGGGGTTTGATGATGGTTTAAAATCTCTTTCTGTTGTTAAAGATGCTAATTCACTTGCAACTGTATTCTATTATTCCCCTGGTATGGATTATATAGAAACAACTTCCTCTAATTATATGCCCTTTTACTTATCCTCTGTTTTTGCTTCCCCAGAAAATATATTTAAATATGGGTATAATCAAGTATCTTCTCCACAAATTTTTATGCCTTTTATTATGTACAATGAAGAGTTATTTTCTAAAGAGAAAGAAAACTATATGGGCTTTATCAATTATATTAAGCATATTGAAGGTATAAGCGGTGAGCTTGTTACGGTATCTTCCAAAGAAGAGGAGAGGGGCTCAAAAAGATCAATGAGTTTTCCACCTATAATAGAACTATATAAAGTTCTTGGGTATGTTATTTCTAAGGGTTGGCTTTATGTTTCAAATATGCGACAATTTCAAGCACAACTGGATTATTCTATATATAACCCTTTAGCCGCTTATAGTATTGGGCAACTTGTTTTAACAAAGCAAACAGAATGGCTTTACTGGATTACTTCCTTCAACTTTCAGCTTTCTTCATCTGGTAAATCTGTTTCCTTTAATATGAACGGTACATTTGGAATTCCACTAAATGAACTTTATCTACTTCCAGATTTAATGCCTTGGGAAACCTTAAAAATAATTGCTTCTTTCTTAGATAAATTTTATATTAAGAAATTAAAAGCTAAACCTGTTTCAACTATGGTAAAAAATCGGCATAAAGTTAACAAAGTTGGGTTTTTAGAAAGAGCAATAGCAAGAGCTACATATATTTACTTATTAAATAATTTTTCTACTATTTTCAAAGAAGCTGTTTCTTTTAAGCATACTGACTCTTGGGGAAAGAAGCTAACTAGTTTTATGAACTTACATAGCATAGAAGTTCATACAGATATGTCTAAAAAAGAATTAGTTATGTCTTTTGTTTGGGGAGAAACAGTAAATACTGGAGATGCTCTTAACCCTAGATATAGTTTAATAGGCAGAGATCCTTTTCTTATTAATGTAAAAATTCCGTTAGATATGGGGGATGTTTTAGAGAAGCATCAAGTTGAAAGCAAAACGTCAACTCCTATTGTTTCTTTTTGTTTATCCAATTTAAAGTTTAATATAGAAGTCTATGATTTTACACCCTATATAAATTCGGCGTATGAGCATTGGATAAACGACCAAGTAAAAGGAAATAAGTATCGTTACAAAGAGTTTATTTATAGTCTTGCTGATAGCTCTATGGAAGGAATAAAGAATATAGGGGATTCAGTTATATTTATAAAAGAAAGGGGAATAACTCCAGTATTTACTAAATGCAAATATATAATAAAGGGAGAAAGAAAAGAAACAGAAGTTGATGGGTTTTCCGTGATAACTAAAGATAAATTAAATTTTTCAGGGTTGGGGGTGAGTAAGGATACAACTTCCCCTGTTTTAATAGAAACTAATGTAAGTAGTTCTACCAAGAGTGTTACAACTGACTACATTTATACTGGGTTTTATTATAATGTTAATAAGAAAATTGAAAATGTAGCTTTTAAACATATCCAAGAAGTGATTTATAGTGATGTTGTTAGTGGGGCATTCTACCATAATTTAACTTACCCAAATGTAGTTGAAAACAAGTTCCCTATAATACTTAGAAAGTCTGAAGTATTTAGCAGAGAGTTCCCACAGATTCTGCTTTTGTCTATCCTTTACGAAGTAAAATCTATACTTGGAGATTCACTGAAAGACTACCTAAGGTATGTTGGTTATAACTGTGAACAAAATCAAAGAATGTGGTATGTTCATCCCACAGATACTTTTGGCAACTTGGATATAGTAACAAGTCCTTGTGGAGCTTTGCCTCCTCTCCCACAGGAGAGTGCACCTTCTCCCGAATCTACTACAGAAAGTGCTTCTGGGGGAATACCTTTGAGTTTACTAAAAAAGCTTGTACTTTTTGAGGTTTCTCCTCAATCGCGTTCAGAATTATCAAACATTGGTAGATTAGTTATAGATAAAAATCCAGATGGAAGCTATGGTGCTACTTTTGAAAATTCCAAGGCAATAACAACTCAAAAATTTGAAACTGAAACCATAGGACAAATTTATCCGTATTATCCTTCTCCGGAATATAGAACTTTTACTCTTCCTAAGGATTTTATAAATGAAAACTCTACTAAATATTTATTATACTATATGGAAAAGTTAGATAAGATAGATTGTGTTTATTTTAAAGAGAGGTTTGTAGATAAAAATGTACAGGAAGCTTTCTTGAAGGAGTTTTATGAGTTTTCTCGCCTCGAGAATTATGAAAAATGGATAAAAGAGTTTATAAATTATTCTTTTACTTATACTCCTGATATTTCTATTAGTATAAGCGGAGAGACGAGTTTTTGTATAAAAAATAGTATGGATTTATTTATAGCTATAAATGAAAAGAATGGAAATGGTGGTGGTTTTGTTGTAACAGCTAAACCAATTGGGGCTTATAGATCTTTGTTTGAAAGAGATGGAAATGATCTTGAATTTCTTAAAAAAGACATAGATAATATTTTTATAACCTTCTCTATGAACTTGTATGAAAAACTAATTAACTCGGATAGAAAATCAGGTGGCGAAAAAGCTATTTCAAAGCCAACTGGTAAAGCCGACGAATCCATAATTACAAAGGGGATAAGCAAATGAGCTATCGTGATATTTTACTTCGAGAAAAAGACTCTGCTGTAGTTTATGTTGGTGTTGTAACTGAAGTTTATGGTTTCTCAGATGGAATTAGTACAGTTCCTGAAACATATTTTGTTCAAGTTTTTGGGAAAAAGGATTTTACTGTTGAAGCTGTTTGTGCTATTCCGGGAGTATCTCCTAATATAGGTAGAAAAGTGCTCGTTGTTAAAACAACTGATGATTTTTGGGCGATAGTTGGAATATTTCCGCATACTGCTCCTGTAGAGGCAAGTAATATAGAAAGGAGACCATCAGAGGGGGGAATCCTTTTAGAACAAGCTTATACTGGGGCGGCACTTGGGCTAGATAATGACGGAACCGCTGAGCTTACTGGATCAATACCTGATGGGGGAAAAGTAAGCATTAAATTAGGGGGTTTTTCCTCTGAGTATACTGAAGATAATCCATACTCTGCAAGTAGTGAAGAAGAAGCCTCTATTTTTTCTATTGTATATAATATGGGAAAAAAGTTGGTTTATATTACAAGAGACTTTATAATTAAAACAACTACAACTGGTTTAAAAATCTTAAGTAAATGGATTTCCTTTTTTGCAGAGCAAATTATTCTTTTAGTTTCTAAAGAGGTTAAAATTGAAAGTGAATTAACCTTAGTAGAATCAGATGTTACAAGGGTGCTTTCCTCTCAATTAATTGAAATGTACTCAACAACTTACTTTGCACTTGGTCCTTATGTTAAACTAACTCAAGATGATATAAATATAAGGGTAAATGATAGTTCTAGTATTATTAATACAGACAGTATTTTATTTATAAATGAATATGTAGATCTTACTAATAAACTACATTTTTCCCATGTAAAGATTGAAAAAGACACAGGAGATAAAACAAATATTCCTATAGAAATTTCATATAACTATAACGTAGTAGAGGGAGAAAGTGAAATAAGTTCAAAAATTACATTGTCCAAAGAAGATATAACTGTGTCAAACTATAATAATAGCAAGTTTGCTAACAAGTTTATACTGGGGAGGGAAGACATTTTATTACAAAGAGAAGATGAAAAGGGTAATATAAAAACAAATATGAAACTAAACGATGAACATATAGAAATGAAAGTTCAATCTGGGTATGTTGAAATAAATAAAGAAGATGCTATATTCTTTGGGGAGAATGAGAAAGTTGCACATGGCATAAAAACGAAAACGCATTTTGATAAAATGCAAAAATGGACACTAAAATTAGCGGCATTGGGAATACCACCTTTAATAGATACATATTTTGATGTACCATCAGAAACTATAAAAATAAAAGAAAATATAAGCCCTATTTAGAGGAGGTTAGAATGAAGGTATGTTTGGCTACTTTATGGGGGTTCCCCAGAAAACTTACAGTTCGTGGGCTGAGAGTAAATGATAATGTAGAAGCCTACATTACCACTAAGATAGCACTTGATCTTGCTATCTATCTTGAAAAGAAAGGGCATTTAGCCTTTATTCAAACTTATGGATCTTTTAAAAATAAATGCGTTTTTGTAAACGACATACGAGCTAATGTCTTTATTGTTTTAACTATGGATAAATATGGTTTTGGTTCTATTAGTGCTTTAGAAAAATCTGAACCAAGTAAATATTTTGCTTCACACTTTGCGTATGAACTATCAGTGGTTTTACCTTGGAAGTATACTTACAATGTACTCTACCCTAAACAACAAAGATATGGGCTTTTATCTTTTGCCAATAAAGAATTTACAAGTAGTGCTATTTTAGGTATTTGTGGTATAAGGAATTTAAATGACATTTTGGAATATAAAAACTTTCATGAAGTTCTAGGGGAAGCTATATTAAAAAGCTATATGGACACTCCCGTATTAAGGACGAAGACGTATGATAAAGAAGATTAGAGAGGTATTATCTACAGTAGAACTTGATAAAATAAACTATTTACCTTTTGTTCCCCGCTCTATGGATTTATATGTTATAGGAAGTGAAGCACTTTTCTTTCCATGCATAAAAAATGATAACACTGGATGGGACTTAGATTTAACCCTTTCCCCTATATCTAAAAATTTAGCTACCGCCTTCCCAAGATTTATTTTAGGGGAAAGTAATAGTGGAATCGCTTTAGGACTTGGAGTTCCAAATAAATTTGACTTTAAATTATCCCCTGAGAATATTTTCTTAATTAACCTTGCTGTGGCAAGGCTATTATCTATGTTGACTTCTTATGGGTTGAATCTTAACGTTAGTGTTGAAGTAAATTCAATGATTACGGAGGTAATTTTTACAATAATATGATTACACTTAATCAAGATTATATTTTAAAAAATATTATTAATAATTTGAAAAAAGGTGATCCTAATCTTGCTTGGCCCCCAGATTTGACTGGAAGTGATTTGCTTGTTTCTGTTCCTTTAATAGAATTATCTAAGTTGAGCGGTTATCTTGAATTATTGTTTTATGCTTCTAATCCAATGTTGTTATATTCTATAATTACTTCAGATAAGGAAATGATAAATTTAGAAAATAAATGCTTTATTTCTAGACGAAATTTAGAGGATATGATTTATGATATAGCTGAAAGAAAGTATTATCCACTTAAACCAATAAATAATGTAAAGTCAAGTGGATTAATAAGAATTGTTGTTAGAGAAAAAACACCATCGGGGAATAAAAAATTTAGATTGGAAGGGATAGAGTTTATTGGGAAGAATGGTTTAACTTACGTTCCTTCTCCTCAGTTTAACTTTATAGATCTTTCTAAAGGAGCTTATTTTATTGATGATCCTGTGTATAATAGTAAGACATATGGATATACAATTGTTTCTGAATGTGCTACTCCTGGTTCGATTGGTAATTTAGATATAGATTCTATTGTTGGGTTCGACACAGATTTATCATCTCTTTCTATTCAAGAGTTTCTTACTCATTATGATATTATCAGAGTATATAATATTACTCCATTTAGTGGTGGATTAGACAAGGAAGATCTATACTCTTATGTAAAACGTATTGCTTCTTTATATAGTTCTAATTTTAATATGAACAATTTCCTTTTGGAACTCGCAAGGTCTTTTGGGTACAAACATATAAAAGTTAGATCTTTAGGAGATCCATTATTTTTAAGAAAAAATGGGTTTGATGTTTGGGTAGATGAAATTATAGAGTGTGAAGATTTATTCTATGATTATGCTTTAACTCTTTCCCCAGAAAAGAATATTTATTCCTTTTCTGTGTTTGACAAAGATTTGATGCAGCTGGTAGCTAACCCTAGTGTTCCAAGTAGCTTAAAATTAAATTACTATAGATTACTTAATTTTCAAAATACATTAAGAGATTTATCAATGGCAGTAGGATCAGATGATTTTATATTAGTGAGGGGAATGTTACCAATTTACTATGAGTTTGCACTAGGAGTAACTATAAAACCTATTCATTTTGTTTTTTATGATGATGGTACTGACTATGATAGAATTAAAAATGAAATTATTTCCGCTGTAAATAACTTTTTTACTTCTCTTGAGCCAGGAAGTAGAGTTGATTTCTCTGATATAATATATGCGGTAGAAAAATTACCATATGTTGAAGGGGTTATAAGTGAAAGTGTTGTATTTTATTTCTTTTGGTATGATGTATCTACCCAGAGTGGATCTCCTACTCAGCCAAGAGAATATATGCTAGAAGAGGGTGGTTCTTTCGAAGCAAAAGAGTGGAATGTTTTTGTTCCAAGTAAGTATATTTCTCCATACCTACATATATATGAAGGCTAATAACATTTTATCTAATTTAAACACGGCTTTAAATAAAGATATTCCCAGTATAGCAAAATATCTTTTGTCTTCTTCTGTAGAGTATGATAAAATTGTAATGTTGTCTAATTATTTGCTTTACTTGTCAAATCCGTATTCTGTTAAACAAATGTTCTGGGATGAAGAGTTTATACAAAAATTTTTAAATTATTTCAATCTAACCTCGGAAGATTTTGATAATATGCTTAGAAATGATATAAATATATTATGGAATGTTAATTTACCAAATAGAATAGGAAATGTTGGGAGTGTAAAGTGCTATGTAGTACCTATTGAACCTATTTTACTTATAAACCAAAATACTCTTTCTCTTTCCTTACCAGATGGGAGTAAGTTTTTGCCTTTAGAGGAAATGGAAGTACCAATTTTAGAGGATAATTTAGGCTCCTTTGTTATCTTTCCGGTTACAAGCTATAATTCCTTTGTAAATTATACTAATAGGAATATTAAATTAAAAGTTGGCTATACTTATCCTTCAAACTTAATTATTAGTGTTTCTTCTATAGAACGGATTAGGGGTGGGAAGAATAGTTTTCCTGTAAAGGATTTTATAGAAAAACTTAATAAGTTACAAGTTAATATTTCTTCTTTCCCATTTTTATTTTCTTTTGTTGCTTTACTTTCTGAAAGTGTTGAGGATGTTGCTTTAAAAAAAGAAGGTGATTTTACATACCATGTTTGGGTAAAGGGACCTTATGGCTTGCGTGGAGTCAAATCTGTTAAAGAAAACGTATCTCCTATAACTGCTTATATACCAAAAAATAGTACTTCAATTTCATTTATTCATGCTTCTCCTGAAATAGATATCTCTTATGGAAGTGTTTATAAGAATAATCCTATTCCTGATGGGGCAATTCCTATTCAAAATTATTTTATATATTATTTACAAAAGCGAATTGATAGTATTTTAAATAACTTTGGGTTAAGCGGGTTTATAGTTATACATGAATCTAAACCAAGGAAAATTTATTTTAATATAGAAGTTTTATTTACTAAAAAAACTAATATTGAAGAAGAAATATCTAATTTAGAAAGAAGTATTGTAAATTTTATTGATTCTCTTCCCATTGGTGGAACTTTTTATGAAAGCAATTTAATTCAATTAATCTATGAAACATCTCAGTACATAGATTCTGTTAATATTACAACTAAAATCCCTGGCTTAACTTTTACTGAGAGCAATATAACCCTCAAATACTATGAGTATTTTGATTTTGGAGGAATTACATGGAAATTACTATAAAGCCGTTAATTTTATATAAAAACGAGACCTATCAATTACTTGAAGAGATTATAAAAGATTTACCTGGGGGGTTTTACGACAAATCAAACGTTTTACCTTCTTTATCTAAATTTAATGAACTATCCAAGGACATTATTCTATCTTTTGAGATAACCGCTCCTCCTGGAGAATATGTAATAGATGTACACTTAGATAATTATCCAACTTTCACTTTTGAGGCTAGCCTTTTCCCATATTATTTTAGTTTAAGCCAGTACCCTAAAGATAGCCTAAATATAAAAGTTTACAGTCTAGATAGAACAGCTTTGCTTTATGAGAGATCTTTTGCAACAAAGAATTTTGCTTCTATTTTACTTCCTTCTATTATTTTGTCTGATTATGTTTTAAAAGAAATACTTATAACAGATATGTTATCTAGTTCCGCTCCTCCTAGTAAAACTACCTTAGGAACCTATGATACCAAAAAGCTTTATTTAGAAAACATAGAAGATATTACAAAAAGAACACATTATTCTTTTTCTGGAGTAGCAGGTTCTACTTTTGAAGATTATTATATAGATATTCTTTTTGATATTTTCAAAGCTCTCCTTGGTCTATTAAGTGGAGTAGACTCCTTTTCTTTTACAAATTATATAATCTTAATTTTACAGAATTTTTTATCTTCTATCATAGAATTGGACGATAGTCTTAATTTTTATCCAATAGTTTCATGGTTTGATCCTTGGTTGATGCCTTGGAACACAATAGGAAGTGGGCTATATAGTCACGCAATTAATAGATTAGAAGATAACACATTAATTATTAAAATAACAGTTGCAAAAAGTTTGTTAAATAGGTTTTTTACAAGAAATATAAACCTTTTTGACTTTACTTCTTCTTATCCAGGATATTTTGTTTATGAGGAAAATGATAATTTTAACTTCGAGTTTTATGTATCTTATGAAGACTTCTTTTCAGGCAGTATACGTACTATATATATTGAGGAAGAGGAAGGGAAACTAGTTTTAAAAGTTATTAATTATGCTTCGGAAGAAACCCCCATATTGTTTGGGCATTCTATTTCCCCTAACCCCACAACATATATCCCCTCAATTATTTCTGACAAATATTATTTTCATATTATTGGACCAAATATCTCTTCTTCAAAATATTTAGATACCCCCTCTTCAGTTGAAATTTCTCCAGCTTTGGCTAGATTAGATTATATTAATATAGAAAATAGACATTCTATATATCCTCTTTTTTTTACGGTAAAAGATTCATGGGGGGACCTTATACCACATCCCCTTCTTGATAGGTTTATTTTTCAGAGAAACCAGAATCAATATAGAGGAATAACAATTATTATACATATATCAGAATATATATATATGTACGGAACCCCACATTTTTTTTCTAGAATATTAGATGTTTTAAAAAGGCTTGAAGATGAAGTGTTAAATTGTTTTGGAATAAACCTTATGTTAAACTTTATTAGTTTGGATGGTTATGGATATGATAACAAGATTACTCGCATAGGAACATTAATATCAATAAAGGAGTTTTATTGGGATAGTGGTGGTGGGGAAATACCAAGTTAGAGGAGGAAATAAATGTATGATTCGGAACTAGGTTATAGATTTAACCTTAGGGCAGGCTTTATTCTTACCCCAGGGCATATTAATGCTTTAGGAGAATTAGCCTATAACTTATTTGGAACAGCACTTCGTTTAATGTATGATGGTTCAGGTATTTTTGGAAGTAAAAGTGGAACAGAATTAAAAGCTGAATATAGTGCAACCCTATCAGATGAAGTTTCTCATGTTTTCAGTATCAACCCAGGTATAGCTCGGCTTAAGCAACTGGATACCCCAGATAAAATACTATACTTAGATCAGAAAATAAATATTAGTATAGAAAAAACTATTCTTGTAAATGGGGTTTATCTTCTTGTTTTATCTTGGAGAGAAGGAACAAATCAGCCATCAATTTATGATCCATGGGGTAACATGGAGGACACAATTATTACTTCATTAATTACAGATAACTGTGAAGTAGTAAATACCATTAATGAAATTTCAGGGGATGTATCCTTTCATTTTATACCTATTAGTGAAGAAATAATAAATATAGAAAATTATTTAAATGATTCGCTTCTTCCTATTGCGATAATAAATAAGATTAATAACACTACAGTTAATGTTTACGACGCTAGGATTTTTGTATATCCTAAAATTTTATGGTCTAGTACAGAAAAAGAAGTAATAAGCTTTTTAAATTATAATAATGTTGAAATCCAGGCAGAAGCTAAGAGAATAAATATAGATACAACAAAAGATGTAGATAATAATATTGTTCCCTCTGTTGATAAGTTTTCTCATCTTCTTAATTTCCTTTCTTGTAAAGGAAGTGGTGCAAGAACTGTTTATAATCCTTTTGGTCTTTCTTTTGGAGATTTAACTGGTAGCTTCCCTGGGTATTCTGTTGCAGTGGGCTCTACTCTACTTTCTTTTAATCCCTCTGTAACTACATCCCTTAAGCTGGAGAGGGGGTCTATTGGGGGAGTACAAAAGGATATTGTTCTAGCTACCCCAGTAGAAGATGAAGACTGGTTAATAGTTAATGGTGTAAGTTTTTCAGGAGAGGCTTTTAATTCTTCTACTATTTATATTAATGAAAGTTTACCTATAGAAAGGGATGAAAACAAGAACCTAATAATAAATATCAATAATAATTTTTCTAGTACTTCTCCTTATCCGAAGGTGGATGAACATATTTACGGATTTTTACCTGTGCTTTATTATTCTCAAGAAGATGAAAATCTTCATATAAAATGGATTTCAGTAGATCTTTCTCACTTTTCTATAAAATTAGAAGAAAATTTAACCCCATTCGCAGATTTCAATTACTTAGGAAGTCTCCCCCCTGGAGAAGAGAGTTATGATCTTGATCCGTTTGGAAGTAGTAGTAAATTAGAATTAAATTTCGAATATCTTAATTTTGTTTTTTATAATGCTTTTAAATTCTTAGAAGAAAACCCTCAATATTTTCCTTTGGGTTTCTTTACTGCAAAGTACATAGAAGAAAGTGCATTATTTACTTTGGGTATAGCATATTGTGAGGGCAATGAACTTAATTTTAATGGGGGTAGCTTTTCATATGTTGATTTAAGAAGACACTATTTTGTTAATCTCGATAAAGTTAGGTACTCTCCGATTAATCTATTATCTACGCTATACAATAATAATACTCATTTCATAACAGAAACTATCAACTCCGCGTATGGAAAAATTGATAGTGAAGAAGCAACACTATTACACACTGATAATTTATTAGGTTTTCTAAAAAAGCATGTGGGTGGAGAAGATAGGAATATTATTTTTGATCTACTTTATGCTCATTTTGCTAAAAGAATAAAATACACTGGAATAGAGTTAGATAATAAATATTATACACGGTATTACCCATCAGTAAATAGCCCAAACTTAACTAACGTTGAAGAAACTTTGCAATCAATAATTAAACTATTAAACACCCACGCACTTAGAGAAGAGGCACACGCACTTAGAGAAGAGGCAGACTTTCCTTCATTTTCAGGGGGTAATTTCCTTCACGACAATTATGCTCATTATTCACAAAGGATAAAATTAAACGAGCCAATACATTCTCTTACTAGGGAGGAAGATGTTCTTGATGTATATGCTGCAATAGATGATCTATATACGTTTGTTAAAACCATTACTTCTTCTGAAATATATGTTTACATTGTTAAAAATAGAAACTTAGATAATAAAGAAGAAGTATGTAGTAATATAGTCAATAATAAAGATGAACTTGTCTATAAAGTAACTTTTAAACAAAGTACTTTATCTCCTGATTCTACTGATAGTATAGTAGAAGACACCGCGCTTACTGAAATTGATCTTCAAAATTGTACCCACCCTAACCCCGTTTTAATAATAGACTTTGACCAAGTTATTATTAGAAAACTATCTCTTAGGATTAAAGTAGGATATGGGGTTTCCCCAGTTGTGATTATAAAAAATGCTAAATTTGTTTATGGTAATAGCTTGGATAAACCATTGGAAATTGTCCTATACCAAATAAGTAATCAGAGAACTGATCCAAGTAACTTTGTTTCAAGTAAAGGAACTTTAATAATAGATGGGGAAACAGACTTAATAATTGAAGGCAACATACCTAACAGTACGTCATTAAATCCTGCTATTGAGGCAAGAAACTTTTCTAATGTAATTATTACTGCAAAACAGAAGAATTATGCTCAAAGTAGATTAGGGATAAAGCTCGTTAATCCACACCATCTTTCTGTTATAAATAGTTGTTTCCACACTTTACACATTTACTATAGAGGATCACTTTCTGGTGATTTTCAGGGTTATTCCGTAGAAGATTATAGATTTTCTCCATTGCAATCAATAAATATAGTTGGAAGCGAACTAGTTAATTTTACAGTGTATACTACTGGTGTAAAAAGTACAATTCCTAATAGCTATAAACCATCTAATTTACTTCCAAATGATCCTTGGGTTTATGATTCAGATGAGTATTGGCCCGTACTTGAAGACTATAGAGATGAAAATGGAGGATATAAAATTGGAGACGAGTTTATTTTTACTAAAGACGGTAGTACTTATATAGGATATGTGGATGAAGGGAGCCCTTCAGCTTTAAAATTTATTGCCCCTGTTCTTGATTTAAAAATAATAAACTCTTCTATTTATGTTGTAAAAACATTTACTAGGAGAGATCTTGTTATTAGAAATTCTACTATAACTCCCCTCTCTGATGCTTACACATTAGAAGGTAAAATCATAAACACTGTAAATGCTGCCACTTCTGAACAATTTAGATATACTGAATCTCTTGGGGATCATCCTATATTTTACACAAGGAGTGCTTCTACCTTCTCTATTAATTGGGATTTTAACTATGTTACTTGGGCGGATAACTTTCCTTTCCCTCTTTATTTTACTGGTTTTAAGAATTGCACAGAAAAAACAACACTCCCAAATAGTAACGAGGTATCTATTAATAACGTATTATACATAACCCCCCCTAGAAATATTGTTATAGATAACTCTAAACTACTTTTAAAAACTGGGATAAGAAACTATGATAAATTTTCAGTCTCATATCCTAAAGAAACAGTTGAGATCGACCAAGGACAAGGAGAGGTTACAGGAACTTTTATTGGTACAGTAGACGACACTACTTATTTTATAGCTAGGTATAGTAGTGATAGCACAATTAGACATAGAAAACTAACATATAGTGGTAATAGTATTTTAGTTAGTTATTTAACATTCAAAAAACTAGAAATAGAAATTGTAACTCCGGGTTCGCCCGTAGAAATGAGTATTTCTATTAATAAGCTCTATGTAAATACACATAATACTAATGTAACTGTAAACAGGAATATTTTATTAGCCAATTACAATGGACTTGAATTTTCTATGGATGGGGTTGGATTATACAAAATTGACAATGGCGCTTTGAGGAAGGTTGGGGTTAGTGATTTTGCAATTACAGAAAATACCTTAACAACTAATGGAGAAGTTGTAGTAGTTATATTTAGCCCAACAGAAAGCCAAATTGAGGATATTTTATTTCCTTATTACCCCATTTATACCCCAGATACTTTAGGTGTTTTTCTTAATTTCACTTTTGGGTATAGAGAACAACGTAAGGAGGTAGTTTTAAATGATCTTTGTGTTAAACATATATTAACTGTTGGAAGTTGTGAAAAAGAATTAGTAAAGGTTTTAATTGATGCTGGAAAATATGATGACATAACAGATAAAATATCATTAGCAAGTAGTCCTATAGTTCTAATTTCTAATCTTCAAGACCAACAAGAAGATAACCTTTATGAGGACCTATCTGGAATTTCAGAAGAAGAAGCCCTTGTTTCTCTACTTGATAACATGACAAGTAGCGACGCCAAATTTTTTAAATATACTCATAGTAACAATACATATTATGCTTTACTTTTTAACACAGTAGACGATAATGACAAAAAAACTTATTATGCATTTGGTGATATAAACCCAACTCTTGATTCATATAGTAATAATGATTTAGGAATTTATTATTATATGTACTTAGGAAATGAATTTAAAGTTCTATCTCCCGGAATTGATACTTGGGAAAGTACTTTACAGTTATTTGATATTAAGTCAGACCAAGGTATTTCAAATTATATAAAACATTTAACTGGTTCAGTAGAAAGTGGGCATGTATGCTCTATACCTGGTGGTTTCTCTTCCTTTAAAAATTATTATTATAGGTATAGCGAGTTTGTTAATTATAATATAGATGGGATTGCATTT
>Ga0209508_1000309_pt1 | contig 54746 bp, 47 predicted proteins | sample AD_UKC129_MetaG_FD_184427 | JGI IMG/M metagenome (GOLD analysis project Ga0209508, IMG submission 184427) | Active sludge microbial communities of municipal wastewater-treating anaerobic digesters from Canada - AD_UKC129_MetaG (SPAdes) (version 2) | ecosystem: Engineered > Bioreactor > Anaerobic...
TGGCTAAAATTAGGATAATTTTATTGGAAAATTTTAAGGAAAATATTGGTGGATTTTAGGGGTGAGCTAAATTAGCTTGCTCCTGAAATAGAGACCTCGAAAGCAATACGAGTTTTCGAGAGCATTATTATTACTATTGTGAGGTAAGATAAAATGCTATTTATTTCAGCTATTATAAATTATGCCGATGAAACAGCTGCACATATTATTGAAAAAATAAAAAAAGGGGACAAGCAGTTAAAAGAAAAATTCATTGAAGACTATATTCCCTTTATTTTAAAGGTTGTTTCAAGCTTTTATTCATCAAAGATAGTTGATATGAAAAACAGTGATGAATATAGCATTGGCTTAATGGCATTTGATGAGGCAATAGAAAAGTATGACAGTACTAAAGGAAAAAGTTTTATTAAATTTGCTGAAATGGTTATAAAGAGAAGAATGGTGGATTATTTCAGAAAAATATCGGCTGTTTGCCAAAAAGAAATACCGTTTTCATATTTTGAAAACGAAAATGAATTTGAGAATCATATAAATCCCTTCGGTGCCGGAAATGAATTGGACAGATATGAACTCATTTGCGAACTGAAGGACTTTTCAAAACAATTGAAAGATTTTGGACTGAATATTGAAAATTTACCCGATTATATGCCGAAACATAAAGACTCAAAGCAAATTTGCATAGGCATAGCTAAAAAGATAGTTGAAAACAAGGTAATATACGACAAGTTGAAAAACAAAAAGTATTTTTACATGAAAGAGCTTTCGAAAATAATTGATGTGCATCTGAAGACGGTAGAAAGAAACAGAGAATTTATAATTTGCTTGTGCCTGATATACGGAAATGACTATAGAAATTTTAAAAAGTATTTAAATAAAATATGTTAGCTGTGCGTTTACATAAGTATCTTGAGTTTAGGAGGGTATAAATGAAATATGAAGGTATTGTTATAAAACTGTCAAAAAATAGAGCAATAGTCACTACTGACGACTTTCAGTGCTTTTACATAAAGAGAACTCCTGCGATATATGTAGGAAAACAAGTTGAGTTTACACGGAAGGATATTGTCAGAAGAGGCTATTTCGCGATAAAACTGATATCGACTGCTGCATGCATTTTGTTGGTTTTAGCTGCTGCCTTTAGACTTTTAGGAATAGTTAATGACAGCGGTATTATTTCCGGTTCCAAAACTTTTGCTTATATTGGCATTGACATCAATCCCAGCCTTGATATAGAAATTGATGAAAAAGGGTTGGTTTTAGGGCTGATTCCGTTAAATGAGGATGCAAAAGTTTTGATTAAAAATTTTAGTGCCGGAAAGGTTGAGGTTTCTAAAGTTGTTAATGATTTAATCGGTGCGGCAAAAAGCAATGGAATTGTATCTGAGACCGAAAATGACTACGTTTTGGTTTCAAGTACTTTGAATAACGATAATGGAGAAAATAACGAGAAATATCAGACTGACAGAAAAAAACTCGACTCAATAGTGAGCTCGTTGAAAAATAGTGTAGAAAAAGACGGCAAGATCAGTATTTATATTGTACAAGCGGATAAATCTGAAAGAAAAGATGCACAGGAAATGGGAATTTCAACCGGAAGGTATAAATTGTTCACTGAATTGAAAGACAGTATAAAAGATTTTTCCATTGAAGAAGCTAAGAGTATTGGTGTAAAAGAGTTGATAGAATTAAAGATAAATCAAAAAGAAGACTATAACATTGTAACTACACCTGTACCTGCAACTCCTATTTATAAAGCAGAAGACACCGAAAACAATACAACTCCTGTCCCATCTGATGAGGTAAGCACTCAGGAAGTTAGCAATGAAGCAATATACCAGATACCAACGATATCTTTAATACCAACGCAAACACCAACACCGATGGTAACACCAAAACCGACAATAATTCCAACACCAAATAAAACACCAAAATCTATACCGACATCAACACCTGCATCCGCTGTTCCATCATATCCGATAATAATGCCAATACCTATGCCAACGATGCCGTTCATGTCGCCGATAATGCCGCCGATGCAATCGTCAAATTCAGTCTATATGAAATTTGAGGCATACAATTATCCGGGCCAGTTTATACAGCACAAAATACATTTTGATGCTTATATTTCAGCCAATGGAATATTGCCGGACGACTGTATGTTTAAAATAGTTTCAGGCCTGGCTGACCCGAGTTGTATTTCTTTTGAGTCAAAGAATTTTCCGGGTTTTTATCTGAAAAATGAGAATTTTAGAATTGTTCTCAAACCGTTTGACGGTTCAAATGATTTTAAAGAGAATGCAACTTTTAGAAAAGTACCCGGGCTGGCGGATGAAAGTTTAACTTCGTTTCAATCCTATAAATATCCTGACAGATATATAAGGCATAAGCATTTTATAATTCAGGTGGATGAAATAACTTCAGATGATGATAAAAAAGATGCTACATTCAAAGAGATTGAAGTCAAATAGCAAAAAAGTTTGTTGTTTATTATAAATAAAAATATTGAAGGAAAGGAGTGTAATTGATGGGGAAGGAAACCAGGTTGGTAAACAGGTTTGAATTACCTGTTAGCTGCAAGATTTCTGGACTTACAACGCAAGATACCAGTTAATTCTATAACCAAAACTAAATTTACCTTTCGGAACTATCGAAAACAAATTGATGTCCCGTGAAAATATTTTATAGAGATTACGGGATGAGAAAAAGAAATTATCATTTCAGTTTATATGTTTTTGAAAATTTTATATTAAATAAATAATTTAAAAAATTATAATTGGGAGGGAATAATAAATGCATAAACTCAGATTAAAAGCAAGTAAAATGATACTTTCATTGTTTTTGATCAGCGCTATTATAGGCGGTATGTTTGCAGTACCGTCATTTGGAGCAGGCAGGACAATAAAAATAATGCCTGTTGGAGATTCATGTACTGAAGGTATGGGAGACCCTGATATGGGAGGATACCGTACAGAATTGTACAGGTTGTATACAGAGGCAGGATTAAGCATTGATTTTGTCGGATCCAACAGACGCGGACCGAACTCTTTGCCTGACAAGGACAATGAAGGACACTCGGGCTGGACAATTCCTCAAATTGCAAGCAATATAGACAACTGGCTCAATACATACAATCCTGACGTAGTACTGCTTTGGATAGGCGGAAATGACGTTTTGCAGGGAAGAGTGAACACTGAAGGTCTTAGCAATTTGATAGACCAGATATTCAGAACCAAGCCAAATGTAACAATATTTGTAGCCGATTACTATCCATGGCCTGAACAAGTTAAGCAATACAATGCAACAATTCCTGGAGTAGTTCAGCAAAAAGCCAATGCAGGAAAAAAGTTTATTTCGTAAAACTCAGTGATGTGCAATTTTCATCATACGTTGACCTTTCATCGGACGGCTTGCACTTAAATGTAAACGGATACAAAAAGATTGCGAAAATATGGTTTGACAGTACCATTAATATTTTAAAGGAATTAGCAGGAACACCTAATACTCAACCTACTCCGACACCGGGCAGTGGTGTAAAAAAAGGTGATATAAACGGTGATGGAGAAGTAAATTCCATTGACTATGCTTTGTTGAAGAGATATCTTGTAGGAATGGATAGTACTTTACCTACTCCAAACGGCTATGCAGCTGCCGACATAAACGGTGATGGAGATATCAACTCCATAGACTACGCTAATTTAAAACTCATATTGCTTGGAATGAGTAACTAAAGGAGATAAATTTGAAACTTGAAAATAAAGTGTACCGGTAAATTTTAATAATAAATGGGTTGATAGAAATTTTAACTTTTTAGTCATGTTTTCAAATAGAGCATATTTTACTTTTTATGATTTGAACCAAAATTCATCACTCTTATAAGAGCTTTTTATAACAACTTTTTTATAAAAAGCTCTTTTTTTTAAATAAGTTACATCATTTAGTTGGATTCGTTTTTGCATTTGTACATTATTACTATCTGGGAGGTTCCACAATGAAAAAAATTTTGATTTCTGTCCTGCTTTTTATACTGTTTGCATTGTCAATCGGAATTGTCAATTCAGAACCGGTTAAACGCGGTGACATCAACTTGGATGGTGACATAAACTCAATAGATTTTGCTTTGTACAAACTGTATCTATTGGGAGGTTACCAAATCAATGACTTAACCGTTGCAGATTTAAACGGGGATGGTTCTGCAAACTCCATTGACTGTGCTTTTCTGAAGATGTATCTTTTAGGGATGATATCCACTTTCCCGGCTGATGAGATTGCCACACCTACTCCAACGTTTCCTCAGACTGAAGATGCACTGCTTATCCCGCATAAATCCTGGAACTGCGGAATGCCTGAGGGAATTCCGAAACCGGAAATTGGAAAACTTGTGTTTGAAGCCGACATGAAACTTGACATGGTTTATAATTTGGGGGAAACTCCATACGGAAAGAGACAAGTTTTAATTGTTAAAAGCGGTACTGTGGAAGGAGAAAGAATCAAGGGGACTGTTATGTCCGGAGGGCTTGACTTTCAATTGGATATTTCCAATGGAGTGACGGAAGTTGAACAAATATTGGTGATAAAAACCGATGACGGCAGGTATATGTATATTAGAAGTGCAGGTACAGGTTTGAATCAGAACGATTTGAGAATGGTACCGGATATAGAAGTACCGAAAAACGGAAAGTATGGCTGGATTAATAACGGTAAATATGTGGGAAGACGCATTGTAGACACTGCGGCTAAAACAATGAAGATAAAAGTCTATGATATATCCGGCATTGATTTAAAGAGTTATTCCAACAACTCTGTAACAGTAACCAAACCGGAAAATATTCCGTATCAACCGTGGGATTACAGAAAAGCTAACGGTGAAAGAAAAGGCAATGTATTTATAACTGAGTTTGTACAGCTGGGAGACAGTCAATCGGTAGGAGAGAACAAAAACGGAAACAGAAATATTATTCCGATAACAGGAGGCTATGTGACAGGAAGTATCAATGCCAAAATTTTAGCTGCCGGAGCCGACTATCAAAATCTTTCAAATTCTATGACAATCGATGCAAGGTACTTATGGCAGACTGATGATGGAGAGATAATTATTGTACGAAATGGCGGACAATTTGGCTCTCTTGTACCTACTTTTGAAGTACGAAAGGACAGCAAATATTCTTTCCTAAATACAAACCTTTACCTAAGCTCCGATCCGTCGATGGGGGCAGGTGGTGTTACAATTACTTTTTATGAGAGCAGAAAATAAAATCGGAGTATTTTAATTGCAAATTTTTATTTTAAATAGGGTCAACAGGTAAGAGCTGTTTGATAGTTCAGTTCTTACCTGTTTTTTGTTATAAGAATATTTTGCTTTTTCAGATTGACGATTTCTGATATTATTATAAGTAAATTTTTATATTGGACAATATGCAAAATAATGAAGCAATTATTGATGCAAAATATACTGTAGTGCTTTTAAATAAAGTTCAAATTCTGGAATTGGAGAAGTGTTATGGAAAATACAAAAGCTAATCCTTTAGGTACGTTGGATATTAACGTTTTAATAAGAAAATTTGCTTTGCCCAGCATTATGGCTATGATGGTAGGGGCACTATATAATATTGTGGACCAGTTTTTTATAGGAAGAAGTGTGGGTGAGCTTGGGAATGCAGCAACCAATGTTTCCTTTCCCCTCAGCATTTGCTGTATTGCAATCGCTTTGCTTCTTGGAATTGGGGGTGCTGCATCTTTTAACATTTCTTTGGGGGAGGGTGACAGGGAAAAGGCGGTTTATTACTTGGGAAATGCTTCCGTTTTGCTGTTTTCTTTCGGATTGTTGTTGTGTATAACCGTACTTGTTTTTTTAACGCCGCTAATGTTTTTTTCGGTGCACCGTACAATGTATTGGAGTATGCAAAAACCTATACATCAATTACGGCAATAGGGTTTCCTTTTCTTATATTTTCCACTGGCAGCGGCCACCTGATAAGAGCTGACGGCAGTCCAAGATACACATTGTTTTTTAACCTGACCGGTGCAATCATAAATACAATTCTTGATCCTGTATTCATTTTCGGTTTTGGCATGGGAATGGCCGGTGCTGCAATAGCAACGGTTATAGGTCAGATTTGTGCAGCTTTTTTGGCTTTTCGATATTTATGCCATTGCAAAACAGTACGAATTCAGAAAAAAAACTTAATTCCCAAATGGCAGTATACAAAAAGAATAATGGCATTAGGGACGGCTTCATGTTTTAACCAGATTGCAATGATGATTGTGCAAATAGTGCTGAACAAATCCCTTACTCATTATGGGGCAATGTCTCCTTATGGAGAGGCAATTCCTTTGGCAGCTTCCGGTATAATTACCAAAGTAAATCAGTTGTTCTTTGCGATAGTTATCGGTATTTCTCAGGGGATGCAGCCAATTGCAAGCTTTAACTATGGAGCACGAAATTTCGAAAGAGTAAAAAAGGTGTACTATATTTCGCTTGGCTATGGGCTTGCTGTATCCTTTTTGGCATTTATGCTGTTTCAAATATTTCCCGGGCAAATTATTTCTATTTTCGGTTCGGGATCGAAGGAATATTACAGTTTTGCTATTTTGTATTTCCGAATATATTTGTTCTTTACGTTCATTAATTGCATTCAACCAATGTCGGCTACTTTTTTTACAGCAATAGGAAAACCCAGAAAGGGAATATTTCTTTCTTTGACAAGGCAAATACTGTTTTTGCTGCCGTTAATTGTAATACTACCGCTTTTTTGGGGTATTGACGGCATAATGTTTGCAGGGCCGGTGGCGGATTTTGTTGCAGCTGTCGTGTCGATAATAATGATTTGTATTGAAATACGAAATTTGATATAATATTAAATTGGAATAAGAAGGAATTTTAAAAAAAAGTTGAAAAATTTTTAAATGAATATACAAAAAATCTGTAAATTCATTATATAATGTAGTATAATATAGGAAGAAGTTTTTATAAAATTACTGTAAGCATAAATTAATACTAAAGGGGAGGAACTAAAATGGTAAAAAAGAGGTCTGAAAAAGTTTTTGTCATCGCTGACACTGCTGGCTTTGGCAGTGGGTGTTATGTCTCAAAGTGTTTTTGCTGCACCAAAAGTTGACCCAAAGGACGACATCGGTAAGCCGACAGTAATTAGTGGACCAAAAGACGAAAAGAAAGAAAAAGTTGTATCTGACAATGGCTGGATAGTCTTAGGCGAGGAGGGTTTTTCAAAGAAGGAAGCTGAATACACAACTATTGCACTGGATAATGATGGTGTTCCTTATGTAGCGTATTCCGATTTTGGAAAAGGTAAAAAAGTTACAGTAAAGAAATATACTCAGAATGGTTGGGAAACCGTAGGTAAGGAAGGTTTTTCCTTAAAAGCTGCAAAAAATATTTCCATAGCTTTCGATAATACCAATACACCATATGTTGCCTATATTGAAGAACCAGGCAAGAGGATTGTTGTAAGTAAGCTCGCGAAGGACAAATGGATAGAAGTAGGTGTATTTGCCGGAGTTGGCGATGATTTGTCTCTAGCGATTGATAGCAAAGGTACTCCCTATATTGCTTATACATATTCTATAAAAGGATTGCTCGGCGTAAGTGCAAATGGAATAACAGTGAACAAATATTTGAATGGAATATGGAAACCTGAGTTCAATGTAGGTTCTATTCTGAAACACATTAAGTTCAGCGGACCTGCTATTGCTTTCGATGCAAATGATAATCCGTATATTGCTTTCAGTAGCAATGGAATTAACATTGTGAAAGCTTCAGGGTCTGGTAAATGGAGCTATTTGAACGTATCATCCCAAACTAAGAAAGATGCCAAATTTGTATCCCTGGCAATAGACAATGACGGAAAAGTCTATGTTGCATATCAGGGAGATAAAGAAAAAGCAATAGTAAGCAATGTTAGTGAAGGTAATAGTTGGGAAGTTTCTGAAGGTAAAGCAGAGTTTATATCTTTAGTTTTGGACAGCGAAGGTATTCCTTACGTTGCATATGCTGATGGCAAAAACAAAGAAAAAGCTGTCGTTAAGAAATTTGAAGACGGAAAATGGAATGTTTTAGGAGATAAAGGTATCTCAAAAGCAAAAGCAAAATTCATATCAGTAGCAATAGACAGCAGCGATAATCTTTATCTTGCTTATCAAGACGATGCCAAAAAGAAAAAGGCTACAGTTCTTACATATACCAATAAGTTTGTTGTAACTTTTGATACTGATGGCGGAACTCCTATAGCCAAACAGCTTGTGCCATATAACGGAAAAGTACAAAAACCTGAGGATCCTGTTAAGCATGGTTACATATTTGAAAACTGGTATACCGACAAATCCTTTACTGAAGTATTCGACTTTAATACCCCGGTAAAAAGCAATTTAACCTTATATGCAAAGTATACAAAAGTCGATGGTTGCGGTTTGACAGTAAAATGGGAAGGCAACGGTAGTATTTTGGGCTGGACCAACGGTGAAACAAAGAAATATAATTTAGGTGAAATGATCACATTGGTAGCAGTTCCTGAAGACGATTCGAAGTTTTTATACTGGAAAGATGCTGTTGGACGTGTAGTTTCAACAGAGCCGGAGTTTACTTTTGAATTGGGTTGCGAAGATTCCTTTACTGCATACTTCTTTGAAAAGAGCAAAAACCTTGTAACCTTCAAGAATGGAAACGGCGAAATAATTAAGTCGGTATATTTGGTTGAAGGTGAAGACATTGTATTCCCTGAACCGCCATCAATGTTCGGATATACATTTATCGGATGGGATAAGACAGCGGAAGAAATAAAAGAAGCTCAGGAAGATGTTGTAGTAACAGCATTATTTGAAAAGATTGAACAAACAATTAAGGTAGAGGTTTATGGCGGAAGCGGATCCGGAGAATACAAATTAAATGATTATGTGATCGTTGATGCTAATGAGCCTGAAGAAGGCAAGAAATTTGCATATTGGGAAGATGAAAATGGAAACATTCTGAGCTATAGCACAAGATATGGATTTACTGTAACAAAGAATATAATCTTAACTGCAGTATATGTTTCTGCGGATGAGGAAGTTGATAAGCAGGCAAAAATAGCTATAACAAACATAGCATTTACTGACGACAAAATTACCTTTGTTGCAGAAAGAGTTGTTCCGGAAGGAAATTCAATTATCCTGCACGGAATAATAGCTACAAACGATCCTGCAATCGGTACTTCAGCTAAAGATTTTGTTATAGGAAAAGAAGGCGTTTATAAGGCATCTGCTCTGACAAAGGGTCTTGTTGGAGTTTTTGTACTGAATAAAGCAGCTGAATTGAATGAGACTTGGTATGCAAGAGGTTATGTAATATACAAAGACAGTAACGGAAATGTAATTACTATTTACAGTGATATAGAGCAAGCAACCAGACAAGAGCTTTAGTACAAAAGACGGGTATACTGCAATTAAGAATGTAATCTTAACTGCAGTATACGTTCTTGAAATTGAAAAGGTTAAAGGACAGGTAATAATAGATATAACAAATGCAACTGGAAAATGACAGGAGGTGAAAGCAATGAAAAAGCAGTATGTGGCACCGGAAATTGAAATTCAGGAGTTTGAAGTGGAAGATATCATAGCTTTAAGTGACGGTGCCGGTTTGGGTGACTTTGATGAATTTGCTTTTTAATAACCGGAAGATATTAAATTAGAACATGTTTGGCAGGAATTATCTTAATGAAGTAATTAATAACTAAAATCAAGAGAGCTATTGTGCTCTCTTGATTTTAGTGTATTGTTTGTTTTTTAGAGAAAATATTCAATAGGACAATTATTTAATAAATTTTCGCTCAAATGTTTTTTGACAGGGCTTTTCATGTTTTATATGCTGTCTTAAAAATTCGTTGAGCTTATATTTTAAGAGGTTTATTTATGAATACTTATAAAATAGCCGATTTAATTTTGAATATGAATGTAAGAGGAGAACTGTTAAGAAAACAATCCGGCCGATATCTTTCCCAAAGAAGTGAATCGGCTGATATTACAATAGATATTTCTGAAGAATTTTTGATTTTGAAGCAAATGGAAAACAATCATTTAACCTTTGATGAATGTGAATATATATGGACAGGAAGAGAATTTTATTATAAACTTCTGGATTTTGACGGTTTTATGCTGCATTCTTCAGCTATAGCAATGGAAAACTCAGCATATCTTTTTTCGGCAAAAAGCGGAACAGGAAAATCAACTCATACGGCACTTTGGCAAAAGTATTTCGGAGAAGGCCGTACAGTAATTATAAATGATGACAAACCTGCAATACGCTTTGACGGAAAACAATTTAATGTTTACGGCACACCCTGGAGTGGAAAAACTGATAAAAACAGTAATATCAAAGTTCCCCTGAAAAGTATTGTCTTTATTGAAAGATCCGGTGAAAACTGGATTCATCCGATGGATAATAAAGAAGCTATCAGAATGATTTTGGATCAGACTATCCGCCCTAAGAGAATAGATAAGCTGGACAAACTGTTTGGCTTAATAGAGGAATTGTTGAAATCGATACCGGTTTATAAAATGGGATGCAATATCAGTAAAGAGGCTGTAACTCTGGCATATGAAAAAATAAAGTAACGGAAAATCAATAGCAAAAAGGAGAATACTTATGAAATTATCAAAGGAATTTGCTTTGAGGGAAATTGCCGGCAATTACATAGTAGTTCCTTTTGGAGAAAAGGCAGTTAATTTTAATGCCATGATTACTCTGAATGAAACTGGTGCTTTTATATGGAAAAAAATAGAAGAAGGTAAGAGCAAAGAGGAACTATTGAGCGCAATGCTTGAAGAGTATGATGTGGACAGAGAAAAAGCAAAAGAAGATATCGAGAAATTTTGTGAAAAATTGAAGTCAGCGGGTATCCTTGAACTATGAATATAAAAAAAGTAAGCACGACTTTGGACACTTTGTCTCCAATAATTCTTGCGATGCTGGATGAAAATATAGATATATTGATGACTGTTACAGGGACAAGCATGACTCCGATGCTAAGGAATAAAAGGGATAAAGTAATATTGACAAGCTGTGACAAATTTGGCTTGAAAAGAGGGGACATTCCTTTATATAGGCGGAGTAATGGGAAATATGTTTTGCACAGAATAGTGAAAGTAAACGAAAATACCTATGATTTATGCGGTGACAACCAGTGTGAAATAGAAAAGGATGTACCCAAATCTTCTGTTATTGCTGTAGTTAAAGCCTTTGAACGAAATGGTAAGATGTACGGATGTAATGACATCAGGTATGATTTATATTGGCGTTTCTGGTTATTGGCAATGCCTTTTCGAAGATTAATACAAAAAGTTAGACATAACTTAAGGAGAAGAAAATGAGCAAGAGATTTGACTCTTTGCGGTGGATATACAATTACTCAAAGAAGAATATCCTTCATGTAGTTTCGTTGGCTTTTATAAGTGCGCTTATAGCTATGGGTTTTATTTTTTTGGCGTTGCTATCAAAACAGGTTATTGACATTGCCACAGGAAAACAGAAGGGCGAATTACTGCATTATGTTGTAATAATCATTGGAGTTATTGCCTTGCAAGCCGGTCTGAACATATTGAGCAGCAATATAAGGATCAGGGTAAGCGGCAAAATTGAAATGAATATGAAGCAAGGTGTATTCCGTTCACTGTTATCAAAGGATTTGATGGAACTAAGCAAATTTCACTCGGGAGAGTATATAAACAGGCTGACGAGTGATATAAGCATTATAGTGGAGGCGATTGTATCTATTTTGCCGCAGGCTGTTTCGATGTTTGTAAAACTTTTGGCTGGCCTTGCCGTTATGATTCTGATTGACCCTTTATATACATTGTTCTTAATTGCTTGTGGCTTTGGAGTCTTTGTTATAGGTTGGATTTACCGAAAAAAATTCAAGATCCTTCATAAAGAAGTACAGCAAACTGAAGGAAAAACCCGTTCATTCATGCAGGAATGTGTGGAGAATCTTCTGGTTATCAAATCTTTTACGTCTGAAAAACTAATACTGAATAGGTTGAAAACACTTCAAGGCCTTAATTTTAAAGCTAAAATAAAGCGCAATGCAGTCAGTAACATGGCTGGAACGGGAGTTTACGTTTTGTTTACCGGATGTTATTATTTGACATTAGTTTGGGGAGTTTTTATGGTTGGCTCAGGGGCAATGACTTTCGGTTCATTGACGGCCTTTTTGCAGTTATTTGAACAGGTAAAAGCACCTTTTAAAAATATTTCGGGTATTATTCCGCAGTATTTATCCATGATTGCATCAGCAGAACGTCTTATTGAATTGGAAAGCTTGAAAGAAGAGAACAATACAAAAAATGATGAGGACTTGGCTGAAATTTATGAAAAAATGGAATACATAGGGATTGAAAATATAAGTTTTACTTATGATGGTGAACCGGTATTTAAAGATGCTTCTGCTTATATATATAAAGGCGAATTGATCGGAATAGTGGGCAGTTCCGGTGCGGGGAAGAGTACACTGATAAAACTTATGCTGGGCTTGCTGAAAGCGGATAAAGGAAGAATTATTTTAAAGGCTAAGGATAATTACTACAATATTGATGCGGGAATGAGAAAAATGTTTTCCTATGTACCCCAGGGAAATATGGTTTTGTCGGGAACAGTAAGGGAAAACATAACTTTTTTTAATGACCAGATAGATGAGCAGCTGGTTTTGGAATGTGCCAAAATAGCTTGTGTAACAGACTTTATTTCAGAATTACCCAAAGGCTTGGATACTGTTGTAGGGGAGAGGGGATTTGGACTTTCGGAAGGACAAATTCAACGCATAGCAATCGCAAGAGCTCTTACATCAAAGGCACCTATTTTGTTGCTGGATGAAGCTACTTCAGCCCTTGATAATGAAACCGAGAAAAAACTGCTTAGAAATCTTCGAAGCATAAAGAATAAAACCTGTATATTTATATCCCACAGAGAAGCAGCAATAGCCGATTGTGACAGAGTGCTGAAGATTGAAAATAAAAAGATTGCGGGAGGATAAAATGGACTTAAGCAGCAGATATTTTTTATCGTTGCTATCTTCATTCATCAAGGATGCAACGCCTGTAAAGCCGGATTGTATAGGGGAAGACAGGGAGAAAAATGAATACGGGTGCGATAATGTGGACTGGAGAAAGATATATCAACTGGCAAGTATTCATTCCTTGGGCGGTGCTGTTTATTTAGCCGTTCAGAAACTGGAAAATGATGATAAACCTGATGCCGAACTTCTGAATAAATTTAAATCGGAATTTTTTCATGCAACTTACAGATATGAGGAACAGGAAAAGGAATATAGCAAGGTAGTTGAATTATTAAATAGAGAAAAAATTAGACATATTTTCTTTAAAGGAGTAATAGTTCGGGAATATTATCCCGTTAAACAGGTCAGGACCCAGGGAGATATTGATTTTCTTATATACCCGGAAGACCGTAAAAAGGTTGAAAAAATTTTTACCGACCTTGGGTACAGGAATTTTTCTACCAAGTGGCATGACAAATATAAAAAGGGGAAAATAGTATTCGAAGGTCATGATAATCTGATTAATCATGAAATAAATTCAAAAGTTGACTACTTTGCATATTTCGCAAACGCATGGGAGTACGCAAAACCGAAAGATAACACTTATACATACGAACTGGAGATGAATTATCATCTGGTATTTTTGATTACTCATATAGCAAAACACTTTTATGATAGAGGTGCGGGAGTTCGTCTGATTTTAGATATTGCAGCTATTCTAAACAAATATGGTGAAGAATTGGATTTTCAGATAATATGGAAGCATCTGGAGAATATAAAATTGGATTTATTTGCAAAGCATATTTTTGCATTATGTGAAAGATGGTTCGGTGTTAATGTACCTGGGTTGTCTTTTGAGATGGATGAGTCAACCTACAGTGCTATGTCCAGATACATTTTGGAAGGCGGAACATTTGGGTATTCAAACGATAATTCTGCTATCAGTGCTTTAAGAAAAGAATACGAAAAAACTGAAAGTATAGAACACATAAAAATTAAAGCTTTATTCAGAAAGATTTTTTTAAGTTCTGATATTATGAGAGAAAAATATCCTATCCTGAAAAAGCATCCGTATTTGTTGGTATTTGCATGGATTTACAGAGGAATCCAGTGTATTGTAAAAAAGCGCAAGCGCACTTTCAGAATTTTAAAAGGAATTCGGGAATTTTCGGAAGAGGGAAAAAATAATTATATAATGATGAAGAAAATCGGCTTATAAAGAGGATTTTGAGACTTTACAATTCAACAGATTTTTTTTGATATGGAAAATTACGTAAACAAAATGCCTGTTAAATTGATTGAAATGGGGAAAACGGTTAATTTCCGATACTTGACAAACTAGAATAATAAATTTTATAATGTAGTTGAGTTTAGTGTTACATATATCAAAACAAGGGGGAACATTATGACTAGGAAAAAGTTGTTTTCAAGCGGTATTGCAGTCTTGCTTAGCTTATCGATGTGTTTAAGTTTAGCAGGATGTAAGAAAGGTTCCGGAGATCAAACAGACCCTTCTCAAACAGGCAGTTCAAACACAGGACCCTTCACGATTAAAGTCTACAACGCAATGGCCGGTACTGCTCCAGCAAAGGATAACAAGATTTACAAACTTATTGAAGAAAAACTTGGCGTAAAATTTGAGTTTGAATTTCTTGTTGGTGAAGCTAAGGAAAAAGCTGGTGTTATGATTGCCGGCGGAGAATATCCAGATTTGTTAGGTCTTTTGGGGGATCAATCCGGATTACAGGAATTCATTGATGCAGAAGCTCTTATTCCGCTAGAAGATTACATTAACAAGTATCCAAATCTGAAGAAACACTATGGACCAATCATGAATCAAATCAAAGACCAAAAAAGCGGACACGTTTATGTAATGCCAAACTACGGTGTAATATCTGGAAAGTATTATCAGAATGAATCCTTTGGTCCTGCATTCTGGATTCAGGCTGCAGTACTTAAAGAATTTGGTTATCCTAAAATTACCACCCTTGATGAATGGTTTGACATTATTCAACAGTATATGAAGAAATATCCTGAAATAAATGGACAGAAAACTATCGGATTTACAATTCTTACAGATACAAGTAGAGACTGGCCTCTTAGAAATGCACCTGCTCAGTTGAGCGGTCACCCGAATGACGGTGGAGTTATAGTTGATGATAATGTTGCAAGAATTTACGCTCATTTGGATATATCCAAGAGGTATTACAAAAAGTTAAACGAGATGTATAATGCCGGTGTAATTGATCCGGAATGCTTTACATCCAACTATGATACTTATATTTCAAAGATATCCAGCGGTAGAGTATTAGGTTTGTATGATCAGCGCTGGAATTTCCAAATGGGTTACAACTCTATAATAGACCAGAAAATGTATGAAAGACAATATGTACCGGTACCGGTAGTATTTGATGACAGTTATGAACAATGGTACCTGACTTATCCGAATATTAACGTAAACAGCGGTTATGCAATAACTACAAGCTGTAAAGATCCGGACAGAGTAATGCAAGTTTTGGATACCCTTCTCAGTGAAGAATGGCAGAAGATTTTACAATGGGGTATTGAAGGTGAAGACTATCATGTAGATGAAAACGGAAGATTCTACAGAACATCGGAACAAAGAGAAAGAGCTAAGAGTGAAGAATGGAAATTGTCAAATTATGCTGAAGCATTGCTTCAATTCTGTCCTAAACTTGAAGGTTCATACAGTGACGGAAATGCAACTAACCCGGGTCAGCAACCGGAAGAATATTTCGAATCACTTGACGATGTTGCAAAAGAAGTATACACTGCTTATAATGTGAAGACACAAGGTGAATTGTTTGGCTTCCCACCGGAAAATCCAGTATACTTCCCGGCATATACAATATCAATACCTGTAGGATCTGAAGCTCAAATTGTTGATCAGAAGTTGAAAGACTATGCATTCCAATATCTGCCGAAGATTATTTCTGCTAAACCTAGTGAATTCGAAGGATTGTGGCAGAAATACGTTGAACAGATTAACAAGCTTGATATTGCTGCTCTTGAAAAAGTATACAATGACGGTATACAGCAGAGGATTAAAGAGTATTCCAATTAAATCTTGAACTGGAAAGTTGTAAAATGGTATACTACACTCAATTTTTGAGTGTAGTATACCAAATATATTTTGATATTTTGAAATTATCGGTTTAAGCATTACAATATCATATTGACAGAGGAGAGTTCTAATGGAGAGTATTTCCTTAGCGTTGAATAAGAGACCGCAAAAAAAGTATAAGAAGAATAGTTTGTGGAGGACTATTGTTAGACAAAGACAGCTTATATTTATGTCCTTTCCGCTTCTTATATACGTTTTTATATTCAGCTATGTGCCTCTTGTAGGATGGATAATGGCTTTTCAGAATTTTAGACCTGGGCCAGGAAGAAGTATTTTTAATCAAAAATGGGTTGGGTTTGAAAATTTTGAGTTTCTGTTTACTGACGAAAGTTTTCTTAGAGTCCTTAGAAATACTATAGGCATGAGTCTTATTAATATAGTTTTTTCCTTTTTGACAGCAATAACTTTGGCTCTTTTGCTTAATGAAGTCAAAAATATTGTATTTAAAAAGACTGTTCAGACTATTTCGTATTTACCCTACTTTATTTCTTGGGTTATAGCTTGTGGTATTATATCTCAAGCTCTTTCAGCCGAAAACGGTATTGTAAACGTTGTATTGATGAAATTACATTTAATAGACCAGCCGGTATCTTGGTTGGGAAAAGGTAACTTATTCTGGCTGATTTTTGGATTAGGTAACATATGGAAAAATGTTGGCTTCAATGCAATTATATATTTAGGTGCAATGACAGCTATAGATCCAAATTTGTATGAAGCAGCTGAAATTGACGGTGCAGGAAGATTTAGAAAAATGTGGCATATTACCCTTCCGGGTTTAAAATCGACAATTATAGTTCTGTTAATTATGAACATAGCAAGTGTATTGAATGTTGGATTTGAATTCCAGTACCTCTTAGGAAACGGATTAAATATTGAGTGGTCGGAAACTATTGATGTATTTACACTTAAATACGGAATTTCAAAAGGTAACTATTCGCTTGCTACTGCAGCGGGTATGTTTAAAACTGTTGTCAGTGTAGTATTGCTATTCCTGGCAAACTGGTTTGCTAAGTTACTTGGAGAAGAAAGACTTATTTAATGAGGGGCTGTTAAATTATGTATATTAGATTTAGAAATAAAAGGTATAAACTTAGCGATGTAGCGTTTCACTTTTTTAACACAATTATTTTGCTATTTCTCGTAGTGGTTACAATTTATCCTTTTTTGAATACTTTGGCTATATCTTTTAACGACGGACTGGATTCGGTCAGGGGCGGCATATATATCTGGCCAAGAAAATTTTCTCTGCAAAATTACAGAGCAGTATTTATATCCGGTACTGTTGTTAATGCCTTTTTTGTGTCGGTTGCAAGAACAGTAATAACTGTTGCACTGAATGTCTTTTTGACAGGTATGTTGGCATATTGTTTGAGCAGAAAAGAGTATATTTTTAATAAATTTATTACGGTTATGATTGTTATAACCATGTATTTCAACGCAGGTTTAATACCTAACTTTTTATTGATAAAGAAACTTGGATTGTATGGAAGTTTTTGGGTATATGTTATTCCTTATTTGATTTCCGGATTTAATGTTATTGTAGTTAGAACTTATATTTCAAGTATTCCGGAAAGCTTGGTTGAATCGGCAAGGCTTGACGGTGCGGGAGACTTTAAAATATTCCTGAGGATTATTTTCCCGTTGTGTAAGCCATCTTTAGCTGTTATTGCAATATTTGTTGCCATCTTCCAGTGGAATAACTGGTTTGATACGTATTTGTATTGTTCTTCAAAACAGAGTTTGAGTACTTTGTCCTATGAACTTCAAAAGCTTTTGGCTTCATCTTTTTCACAAAGCCAATCTACACAAGCTGTTACCAGTGGATTGGGTGCTGAGTTGGCAAGCGGAATGGTTACTCCGATAGCTATGCAAGCTGCGATAACCATAGTTGCAATGGTGCCGATAATTTGTGTTTATCCGTTTGTTCAACGCTACTTTGTAACCGGACTTAATGTTGGTGGCGTAAAAGAATAAAATTTAATATATGAAAATATCATGCAAATAAGCTTTCAAAAAAGCTTATTTGTATGGTGACAGTTTTTATTGATTGTACATAGTTTTAAATTGCGGATAATCGGGGGTGTAAGTCCCCGTCATTTTATGTATTCCTATATTTTAATGACTTTACACCTTTCATATTAACTTTATTGAAATTGCACCAATTATTTACATAACTTATGAGGATGTTTTTATTTAATCAACATTAGCTTAATTCAATGTGAAAATTCTTGTACATAATGGATTTGATTATACTCTGATATCATATAAAGAGTTTTATTGTACATGTTTTTATAGGTTTATAACATATTCACAGTCTTTATTGTTTTTCCCCGATTGTTTGCTATAGATTTTATTATTAATCAATTATATAATTACACATCCCCATTTATGAAAAAATTAGAAAATAAATTTCTAGAATTTTTTTATAAGAATTGTGGAAATATGATATATAAAAAGTATTATATATATATTTATATATTGTAAATAATTTATTATAATTGGTTTTAAAAAATTATATTTTATCAGATTTCCTTTAAATATATTTATTTTGTTATATTTTAAGGTTTGCTTATTTGGTATTTAACCTCCAGTACGTAAAAATAAGATATAAGCGGCGATGGAATAATTAATGCAGTAACTATATAAACAAAAGAAATAATAAAAACTAAAGGAGGATTGTTATGAATAATTCACATGAATCCGGCATGGAAGCTTACAAAAACCAAGAACTCAGTTTCGAAGAACGTGCAAAAGACCTGGTTTCAAGAATGACCCTTGAGGAAAAAGTAATGCAGATGTTACATAGTGCACCGGCAATACCCAGGTTAGGTGTGCCTTCATACAATTGGTGGAGTGAAGCGCTGCACGGTGTTGCAAGAGCCGGAACTGCGACGGTTTTCCCACAAGCTATAGCCCTGGCTGCAACTTTTGATACCGAATTGATTTATAAGGTTGCAGATGTTATTTCAACGGAAGTGAGAGCAAAGTTCCATGAATATCAAAGGAAAGGTGATCACGGCATATACAAGGGATTGACCTGTTGGTCGCCGAACATAAACATCTTTCGAGACCCCAGATGGGGAAGAGGGCATGAAACTTACGGCGAAGACCCATATCTGACAAGCAGGATGGGAGTTGCTTTTGTAAAAGGCATGCAGGGAGACGGAAAATACCTGAAGACTGCAGCATGTGCAAAACACTATGCAGTACACAGCGGTCCGGAAAATGAAAGACATGAGTTTAATGCAGTTGTTTCAAAAAAGGATTTATGGGAAACATATCTACCTGCCTTTGAAGCTCTTGTTAAAGAAGCAGGAGTAGAAATTGTAATGGGGGCTTATAACAGGACAAACGATGAACCCTGCTGTGGAAGCAAGACCTTGCTGAAGGAGATACTTAGGGAAAAGTGGGGATTTAAAGGCCATGTTACTTCTGACTGCTGGGCGATAAAAGACTTCCATGAAAATCACAAAGTTACAAAAACGGCACCGGAGTCGGTTGCTTTGGCAGTTAACAACGGCTGTGACCTGAATTGCGGAAATATGTATGGCAACCTGTTGATTGCCCATAAAGAAGGGTTGGTAACCGAAGAAGCAATAGATAAGTGTGTAACCAGACTCATGACTACAAGAATGAAACTGGGATTGTTCGATGATGAAAAGGATGTACCGTATACAAGCATTCCGTATGAAGTAAATGATTGTGAGGAACATAAGAAATTTAATCTGGAAGTAGCAAAAAAGACAATGGTACTCCTTAAAAACGATAACATTCTTCCTTTAGATAAAAAGAAAATAAAATCCATTGCCGTTATCGGACCGAATGCAGACAGCAGAGATGCTCTTATAGGTAATTATTACGGAACTGCATCGGAATATGTCACCGTTTTGGACGGAATAAGAGAGGCTGTATCGGAAGATACGAGGATTTACTATGCTTACGGATGTCATTTATATAAGACGAAAAACGGACTGGCTGAACCCAGGGAAGGATTTGCAGAGGCTGTTTCTGCAGCTGAAAGAGCTGATGTTGTTGTAATGTGCTTAGGCCTTGATGCAAATCTTGAAGGTGAAGAAGGTGATGTATCGAATGAATTTGCCAGTGGCGATAAACTGAGCTTAAATCTTCCGGGACTTCAGCAGGAACTGCTGGAAGAGGTATATAAGACCGGAAAGCCTATTATACTTGTATTACTTTCCGGAAGTGCGCTTGCTGTTACCTGGGCAGATGAACATGTTTCTGCAATTATCCAAGCATGGTACCCAGGAGCTCAGGGCGGAAGGGCAGTAGCATCATTGCTGTTTGGAGATTACAGTCCTGCAGGAAGGTTGCCGGTTACATTCTACAGAACAACTGAAGAGCTGCCCGATATCAGAGATTATTCAATGGCTAACCGCACATATAGATATATGAAAAATGAAGCCCTTTATCCTTTCGGATACGGACTTAGCTATACCAAATTCGAATACAGCGATTTGTCGTTATCAAGCAGCAAAGTCAATATAGGTGACAAGGTTTCCTGCAGTGTAAAGGTTAAAAATGTAGGACAGTATAAGTCCGATGAGGTTGTACAGCTGTATGTCAAATGTGGCGATGGTATCAACAATCCGAGATGGCAGCTTTCAGGATTTAAGCGTATTGAATTGGAACCCGGTGAAGAAAAAGAAGTTGCCTTTGATATACTTCCAAAACAAATGGCTGTCATTGATGATGAAGGCAGACGTATTTTAAATCCAGGAAATATAGATATTTTTGTCGGCGGTAGCCAGCCCGATGACCGCAGCCAGAAATTGACACAAACAAAAGTATTAAAATCAACTTTTGAATTAATTGGGAAAGCTATTGAATTGGACTAGTAGTTATGTATAATAAGTAATATACGTCAAATATATGAGGATAAATATAGTAGGAGGGGTGGAGTTGGCTTATTTACTTGGTATTGATATTGGGACTTCCGGTACGAAAACTGTTTTGTTTGATGAAAAAGGAAATTCCATTGCCAGTTCTTTAAGAGAATATCCGTTGTATCAGCCGAAAAACGGTTGGGCTGAGCAAGATCCGGAAGATTGGTGGAACGCTGTATGCGGTACAATTAATGATGTTATTTCAAAAAGCGGAATTAACTCCGCAGATATCAAAGGTGTAGGATTGTCCGGTCAAATGCACGGCGCTGTTCTTTTGGATAAAGAACATAAAGTCCTCAGAAAAGCAATTATATGGTGTGATCAAAGAAGTTCTGCCGAATGTGATGAGATTACAAATACAATTGGTAAAGAAAGACTTATCGAAATTACAGCTAATCCTGCCCTAACTGGTTTTACCGCGTCAAAGATTCTCTGGGTTAAAAATAATGAACCTGAAATTTTTGATAAGGTTGAAAAAAATCTTCTTCCTAAAGACTACATAAGATTCCGTCTTACAGGAGAATTTGCCACTGAAGTTTCCGATGCGAGCGGAATGCAGCTCATGGACATACCGAAGAGATGCTGGAGTGATGAAGTAATTTCAAAACTCGGCCTTAGAAAAAGTATGTTGGGTGAACTTTACGAATCTTATGAAGTTACCGGTAAAGTACACAAGCAGGCTGCAGAACTTACAGGACTTAAAGAGGGTACTCCTGTTGTAGGTGGTGCCGGAGACCAGGCTGCAGGTGCTGTCGGAAACGGAATTGTAAGAGCAGGAATAGTTTCATCTACAATTGGAACATCCGGAGTTGTATTTGCTTTCTCGGAAAATGTCAGCATAGATCCTAAAGGAAGAGTACATACTTTCTGCCATGCAGTTCCGAACACATGGCATATAATGGGCGTTACTCAGGCAGCAGGGCTTTCACTGAAATGGTTCAGAGATAATTTGTGTAAAGATGAGATGGCAACGGCAGATTTGATGAAAATCGATCCGTACATATTGATGGACCAGGCAGCGGAAAAAGTGCCTGTAGGTGCAAACGGAATTGTATACTTGCCTTACTTGATGGGTGAAAGAACTCCACATCTTGATCCCGATGCCAGGGGCGTATTCTTCGGATTGTCGGCTAAGCATGAGAAACAGGACCTTTTGAGAGCAGTAATGGAGGGTGTTGTTTACAGCCTTAAAGACTGCTTCGAAATTATAAAGGAAATGGGTGTTGATGTAAAAGAAGTTAGGGCATCCGGAGGCGGCGGAAAGAGTAAACTTTGGAGACAAATGCAGAGTGATGTATTCGGTACTGAAATTACCACAATAAACTCCAGTGAAGGTCCGGCTCTTGGTGTTGCATTGCTGGCAGGTGTCGGTACAGGTGTTTACAGCAGTGTGCCGGAAGCTTGTGATGCAGTAATCAAAGTTGTTACAAGACAAAATCCGGATATGAATGCCAATGCTAAATATCAGAAGGTTTACGGTATTTACAAACAGCTTTACAAATCATTAATCAATGATTATAAAGAGCTTTCCAAAATACTAAATGAAAATTGAAATTAAAAAACATAGGAGGTTTGGAACATGTCAGAGTATTTTAAAGGAATATCAAAAATACAATATGAAGGAAAGGATTCAGACAATCCTTTGGCCTTTAAGTATTATAACCCTGATGAAGTTGTTGGAGACAAGACAATGAAAGAGCACCTCAGGTTTGCTGTTGCTTATTGGCATACCTATCAAGCCAGAGGTGCAGATCCATTTGGTGTAGGTACTGCAGAAAGACCATGGGATAATATTACCGATCCTATGGACCTGGCAAAAGCAAAGGTTGAAGCTAACTTTGAATTTTGTGAAAAGTTGGGTGTTCCTTTCTTCTGCTTCCATGACAGAGATATAGCTCCTGAAGCTGACACTCTCAGAGAGACAAATAAAAGGCTTGATGAGATTGTAGCGGTAATCAAGGACCGTATGAAGAACAGCCCTGTAAAGCTTTTGTGGGGAACTACCAATGCTTTCGGTCATCCGAGATTTGTTCACGGAGCTTCAACTTCTCCAAATGCAGATGTATTCGCGTATGCAGCTGCCCAAGTAAAGAAAGCTATGGAGATCACTAAGGAACTTGGCGGTCAGAACTATGTATTCTGGGGCGGAAGAGAAGGTTATGAGACATTGCTCAATACCGATATGAAGCTTGAGTTGGACAATATGGCAAGATTCTTGAGAATGGCTGTGGAATATAAAAAGGAAATAGGATTTGACGGCCAGCTCTTAATTGAGCCTAAGCCAAAGGAACCTACAAAACATCAGTATGATTTTGATACTGCTACAGTGCTCGGATTCTTGAGAACATACGGACTTGAAAAGGAATTTAAAATGAACATTGAGGCAAACCATGCTACTCTTGCTGCTCACACATTCCAGCATGAACTTAGAGTAGCTGCTATAAACGATGCTTTTGGAAGCATTGACGCAAATCAGGGTGACTTGATGTTAGGATGGGATACTGACCAATTCCCGACAAATTTATATGATACCACTCTTGCAATGTATGAAGTGTTGAGAGCCGGCGGATTTACAAAAGGAGGATTGAACTTTGACGCGAAAGTAAGAAGAGGATCCTTTGAACCGGTCGATCTCTTCTATGGACATATAGCTGGTATGGATGCGTTCGCAAGGGGATTGAAAGTTGCTTACAAGATGCTGCAGGACGGTAAATTTGAAAAATTCATTGAGGAAAGATACCAGAGCTATAAGACAGGAATCGGAAAAGACATTGTTGAAGGAAAAGTTGGATTTAAAGAACTCGAAAAGTATGCATTAGAGCTTGATTCAGTAAAAAATACTTCCGGTAGGCAGGAAGTTCTTGAAGCAATGTTGAATAAATATTTAATTGAAAGCTAATGCCCTGTAATATAGTCAAGTACAGCGGTATGAACTGAATAATCGCAATATAGTAAAAATTCGAAAAAAGTATTAAAGGCTGAAAAATTAATATAAAAGCAAAGGGGCAGTGATGCCCCCAGCTTTTGTATTGACAAAGAGGTAAAGAATATTAAAATTTGTAGCCTAATAGAAAATAATAAGAAAGTTTTTTGGATTGCAGCCATAGTGAAATCGATCGGTTGCAATTAGCTAAATGTATATTGGAGGTAAATTCAAATGAGTGTTTCCGCAGAGACCTTTTTAAAAGGTCATGAGAACGAGGGAATATCCTTACATACCATATCGAATGGCAAGGGGATGGAAGCACAGATAACTAACTTTGGAGCGATTGTGGTAACTCTTACGGTACCCGACAAAAATGGAAAACTTGATGATGTTGTATTGGGATATGACAATATAAGCGGATATTTTGACAATGCTCCCTATTTTGGTGCTGTAATAGGCAGGCATGCCAATAGAATAGAGGGAGCCAGTTTTGAATTGAATGGAGTTTTGTATAATCTGGAAAAGAATGAAAAAGAGAACCACTTACATGGGGGCAGCAAGGGATTCCATAAAGTTGTATGGAAAGTGGACGACGGATTTAAAGAGGGCTCAAATTCAATTACACTGTCATATCGCAGTGTAGATGGAGAACAAAATTATCCGGGAAATCTGGACGTTAAAGTAACCTATTCCATCACTGACGATAATTCTCTCGAAATTGAATACTTTGCAATCTCAGATAAAGATACGGTAGTAAATCTTACAAATCATACATACTTTAATTTGTCGGGGAAAGAAAAAAATGACATCCTCGATCATGAATTAAAGATATATGCCGATAATTTTACTCCTATTGACCAATACTGTATTCCGACAGGTGAAATTCGTGATGTTCATGGAACTCCACTGGATTTTACCGAAATGAAACCTATAAGATCCGACATTTTCAGTGATGATATTCAGATTGTTTACGGAAATGGATTTGATCACAATTGGGTATTGAATTCAAAAGGAGATATTTCACAAAAAGCTGCTGAAGTGTATGACAGTTTAAGCGGGAGAAAAATGGAAGTTTACACTACAAAACCGGGAATGCAGTTTTATTCAGGTAATGCTATCAAGAGTTCTCACATTGGAAAATACGGTGTACAATACAAGCAAAGAAGCGGCTTTTGTCTCGAAACTCAATTCTTCCCGAATGCCATGAAGCATAAACATTTTCCTTCACCCATATTGATTGCCGGAAAAGAATACAGACACAAAACAATATATAAATTTATTTAATTGTAACAAAATGAAAATATTTAACAGAATATGTTTTGTTAAAATATTAAAGATATTATAGAAGTGATTGCTATTATATAATAACTAATAGGATAAGTTTTTATGTACAATAAAGAGCATGTTACAAATTATGCTAAATATTTATTGCAAATATTAAAAATAGAAAATAGTGTTATGGAATTTTTACAAGTTGTCGATAAATTTAAAGGGGTTATATACTTCATGAATGTATAATTTAAAAGCATTCATGGAATTATATAATAAAGCAAAGTGGTTAAAAAACAATAAGGGGGTATTTCTTATGAAAAGAATATCAAAAAAGTTGTTGTGCTTATTTGCAGTGCTGACGCTTACTGTTAGCATTGGCGGCTGCAAAGGCTCTGGCGGCTCAACAGGTGGAGGTGCTACAACTGCTCCTAATGGGGGAAATGAAGATACCGGCTCAACAAATAAACCGGTTCTTAAAATGTGGCACATAACACCTTCTGATGCAGAAGGAAACAGAACTATACTGCTAAACGCAATAAAAGCAGCTGAGGAAAAGTTTAACGTAAAGATTGAGGAGACAGGAACTGAAAACGAGCAGTACAAGACAAAGATTAAGTCTGCAATGGCTGGAAACAGCGGTCCTGATTTATTCTTTACCTGGGCTGCAGGTTTCTCACAACCATTTGTTGATGGTGGAAAAGTTGTAGCTCTGGATGAATATCTCGGTGATGCAAAAGACAGACTGTTAGCTGGAATTACCGACAACTTTACTTATAACGGAAAGATTTACGGTCTTCCGTATCAGATGCAGGTTGGTGCACTGTTCTGTAACACTGAATTGTTTGATAAGTATGGTGTAAAAATTCCTGAAACTTATGAGGAATTACTTACTGCTGTACAGACTTTCAAAAATAATGGTGTTACTCCTTTGATCTGCGGTGCGAAAGACTTGTGGCCTGCAATGTGGTATTATGATGTTATAGCTCTTAGAACAGCTGGAGCTCAGTTGTGTAATGACGCTTTGTCCGGCAAAGAATCCTTTGACAGACCTGAATTTATTGAAGCTGCAAAGAAACTTGTAGAATTGACAAAAGCAGGTGCTTTCGGTCCGAACGCTATGTCAGTATCATGGGATAATGCACAGGTTGACTTTGCACAAGGAAAAGGTGCTATGCTGTTCAACGGTAACTGGGTAACTGGTAACGTTAACGCAGAAACTTCAACTGTTAAAGGTAAAATAAAAGCTGTTAGATTCCCGCTTATTGGAGACAAGAGTTCTAAGACTGAATACTTCGGCGGTGCTGGTGACGGATACATGATCAATTCAGCAACTAAAGATCCTAAACTTGCAGCTGATGTATTGATCTTTATCTGTGAAAAGTTAGCTCATGACATGTATGAAGCAAATACCGGTTTGCCAGGATGGAAAGTAGAAGTTGACGAATCTAAGATCAATCCTCTTACACAAGAGATTGCAGCTATGACAAAAGAAGGTACTGCTTGGAATCTCTGGTGGGATGTATTCTTAGAAGGTGCAGCTGCTGACACACATAAGAACCTTGTTGTTGAGCTTATGGCTGGACAAATAACTCCTGAGGATTTTGCAAAAGAAATGCAGAAACTTAACCAGAAATAAGATACGTTTAGAATAGACAAACTTTATACGGTCACATAGAATTTGAAAGACAAATTTTGTGTGACCGTATAAAGTTTAATTTTGTATTTACATTATTTTAACTTTTATTCCATTTGTTGGCTAAATTGTATTTGATGTTTGAACGCCTTATGCAATAAATTTTCTTGGGAGTTGAAAATTGTATGGATAGAATGTTGAAAGATAAAAAGGCTATATGCGTGTTTGTATTGCCAGCATTTATATTTTTCTTTGCTATGGTAATTCTTCCGATTATTATGTCGGGTTATTATAGTTTGCTTGAATGGGACGGTATGAGTAAAGGCATATTTGTTGGATTAAAAAATTATATTCAGCTCTTTACATCATACAATAAAGCATTCCCGAAAGCTTTAAAAAACTCAATCATATTGGCTGCAATGTCAGTGTTTATTCAATTGCCTATATCTTTGGTATTGGCATTGATTCTTGCAAGGGGAATTAAGGGGGAAAAGTTTTACAGAACTGTTTACTTCATGCCGGTAATTATTTCTACAGTTGTTATAGGACAGCTGTGGCAAAAGATATATCACTATGAATACGGTATAGTAAACATCATTTTAAGAAAACTTGGACTTGAAAGTTGGGTGCATGACTGGCTTGGAGATACCAAGACAGCATTGGTATGTGTGTTCTTAGTTGTTGTATGGCAATATATAGGTTATCACATGCTGTTAATGTATTCTTCAGCAAAATCAATACCGGAAGAGCTTTATGAAGCTGCAAAAATTGACGGTGCATCTGAAATTACAACAGCATTTAAAATTACTATTCCTCTTATGAAACCTATATTGAATGTTTGTGTTACATATGCGATAGTCGGTTCTTTAAAGATATTCGACTTGGTTTATGTACTTACCGGTGGAGGACCACTGAAGTCAACAGAGGTTCCAAGTACTCTGATGTATACTACTATATTCTTTAGAAATGAATACGGTTACGGTAGTGCAATGGCCATATTCATAGTTATTGAATGTTTGGTATTTACAGTTTTAGTACAAAAAATATTTAAGTCTGAGAGTTATTTCTAGGGGGGTGAAGAGGAATGAAGTTCAAATTTACTAAGAGAAATATTTTAATGGGTATATTGAGTATATTCCTCATTATATTTGCAATAATTCAAATATATCCGTTAATCTGGCTGTTTCTGTTTTCATTAAAAGACAATGCAGAAATATTTGGTGGAAATGTAATGGGGCTTCCGCAAAGGTGGTTATGGTCCAACTACAAAAATGCATTGACAAGTGGTAATGTTTGGATTTATACCATCAACAGTGCAATAGTTACCGGTATTACTATTGTAGTTTCCGGTATTATTGGAGTTATGGCTTCATATGCTATTGCAAGAATGAGATGGAAGCTCAGCAATGTAACACTTACAATATTTTTGCTTGGTATAATGATTCCTATTCACTCCGCTTTACTGCCTCTATATATAATTTTGAATAAGACAAAACTTATAGACACACCGATTGCGCTTATTGTTCCTTATATTGCCTATGCCCTTCCAATGTGTATATTCGTATGTGTAGGATTCTTAAAGAATATACCGAAAGAAATGGAAGAGTCGGCATTTTTGGACGGTTGTTCCATATACAGGGCATTTGTAAGCATTATTTTACCGTTAATAAAACCTGCTGTTGCGACAGTTTCAATATTTACATATCTTCAGGCATGGAATGAATTGATGTTTGCAACAACATTTATAAATGATTATAAGTTTAGGACTTTGCCTGTCGGTATAATGTCATTGTCCGGACAGTATTCCACTGAATGGGGACCTATTGGAGCAGGTTTGATGATTGCTACAATACCGACCATTATTATTTACGTGTTGATGAGCAATCAGGTTCAGGCAAGTTTGACAAACGGAGCAGTAAAAGGATAAAATTTATAAAAAATATTAACAAAAAAGATGGGATAAAAGCACCGGATATTATTAATATCAAGGTGCTTTTATTATTTGTGCTGCAAACTGTTGAGTTGATTTTAGTATGCCTTAGATTATTTGTCGGTTTCATGATAATAATTTGATAATAATTATAAATTATTGTATAATTTTAGTTGAATTTTATTTATATTCCTAAAGATTTTGGATATTATAAAGGTTTATAAGTCCGGAAATGAAGTGTGCAATCTTTAGATAATTGTCGCTGGAGGAAAGATGAGTGTTCAAACCGAAATGTATACTTTTTGACTGTATGGAGACAGTAGTGGATGTAAAAGAGATACCCGATATAAGGATGTATTGTGCTTTTGCATATTTTGGCTGCGGGTATGAGAAACTATGGAAAGATTTTGATTCCTTTGTTGAGGATTACAATTTTGCAAGAGCAAAATTGGAGGAAGGACAAATAGAATATAAAGAATATAATCTTTTCGACCGATTCAGTTTCATGGTTAAGCAAAAATTGAATTCCGATGATGAGATAGAAGAAGCTGTGGCTGCGATATCGGCCAATTATTGGAGAAACTATAAAGCCAATTGCTATGTTGATGAAGGGGTTAAGGATGTATTGTCACAATTGCAGCCTAAATATAAATGTGGAATAGTATCCAACTTTATGGTAGAGAGCGGTATTGAGGAGTTACTCAATGATTTTGGAGTTGCCCGATATTTTGACTTTGTAGTGACATCCATTAAAGTTGGATGGAGAAAACCCCACAGGGAGATATACGATACGGCTTTAAAGCTGTCTGAAGCTGAAAAAGAGGAAATTTTATTTATTGGTGATGACTACATATGCGATTATATCGGACCGCTGGAATATGGGTTTAATGCAGTCCTTTTAGATAAAAAGAAAAAAGACGGAAAGTTTCGAAGTTTAAGGGAATTGATTTTTGAAACAGGTATTTTATGATTGTTTTACTAAATAAATGAATTTATGGGGGAGGTAAAATGAAAAAAGGTTGGATTGTTATTTTTTTAGTTAATCTTATTAATATATTATGTCTCATTTCGGTATTGGCTGGAGACATTCCGGAAAGTGCACTGCTGGATGCAGATTTATGTTTGATTGGTGAGGTTCAGAAAGTTGAAAATTCAATTTGTACCGTTAAGATTTCAGAAGTGCTGTTTGGAGAATATTTGCAGGATACAATAGAAATAGAAGATTTAAAATATTTGGTTGGTATCGGGGAAAACTCGAATCCTAAAGAAGGGGATTATTGTGCGGTTGTTGTCCAAAAAAGGTCGGAAAACAAATATTCTGTTTATGGAAGCCTTGCCGCAAAAGCCGATTCCCTTGACAAAAATACATTAAAACTTGAAAGTTCGAACGAATTTATTAATCGTATGAATGATTATATAAATAACGGATGGTATTCCAATCGGAATCTTGAAGAAATTAAAAATAAAATTAAAAATAGTCAAAGCGTTGCAACTTCCCGGCAAAGTGAAGCTACACCGGATAAAACACAAAATCCGGAAAATACGGATGTGAATAATTCAATTATTGCAGAACAAGATAAAAATTTATCTCAAAAATCTGATAATTATGTTTGGATAGTTTCAGGTGTAATTTTAGCGGGAGCTGTATTGTCGGCAGCAATTGTTATATTGAATAGAAGAAAAGGGAAAAATTGATTTCTCGAAGGTTATGCATAAGCCTGAAAAGCTTTTATTTAGATGAAAAACAGCAGAAGGAATAACTTTTTTGAAAAGATACGAAACAGTATAAATCATTGCCGATTGAGTACAATTTATAGTAGAATAAAGTAGTTGAATATTGTTGTTTGGGAAAGGGCAGCGGATGAAACGATACAGAAGGATAGCGTTGAAGATATTGTCAAAATCTCGAAGGAGTCTAAAAAAATATTATAAAGCACAACGCAAATTTCTCAATGCTGTTAATATTTATATAGGGCCTAAATACGGGCTTTTGGATCATAAAATCATGGTGGGGGACAGGGAGATTCCTGTTCGCATATTCCGTCCCATTAAAAATGAAAATTCCGGGGTTATGATTTTTTTCCATGGCGGAGGATGGGTAACCGGAAATATCGATTCCTATACCAATGTTTGTGTCAATATGGCCAATCAGACGGGTAATACCGTAGTATCGGTAGATTACCGTCTTGCACCGGAATATCCTTTTCCATGTGGACTTGAGGATTGCTACAATGTAACGAGAGAATTTTTTGAAAACCCCAAATTATTGAATTGCAAAAAGAGTGATATCACTTTGATTGGGGATAGTGCCGGCGGTAACCTTGCTGCAGCAGTTTCATTGATGGCAAGGGATAAAGGACAATTTCTTCCGAGCAAGCAAATACTTATTTATCCTGCTACATATAATGATCACACAGAAAACTCACCTTTTCCATCAATAAAGGAAAACGGAAGAGATTTTCTGCTAACTTCCCGGAGAATACAGGATTATATGGATCTTTATGCTCCAAATATTGAAGACAGGCAAAGTCCTTATCTTGCGCCGCTATTGGCAAAAGATTTGTCCAATCAGCCGGCTACCTTGATAATTACAGCCCAGTATGACCCTTTAAGGGATGAAGGTGAGGCCTATGGGATGCGCTTGAAAGAAGCAGGAAACAAAGTTAAGATTTATCGGATGAATGATGCTGTTCATGGCTTTTTTCGTTGCCCTGGAAATCGGAATTTGTTGTCAGAACTTATGCGATAATAAATTCTTTTTTAAATGTGTGTAACGGCAAAAGTGAGGAATTGTTATGAATTATTCAAAGAGAGTTGAATGGAGTAAGCTGGACAATGCTTCTAAAATATTTCCGGCCACCTGTAGTTACAAGGAACCGAAAGTTTTTCGCATTGCCTGTGAATTGTTTGAACCGGTGGACAGGGATATTTTGCAAAAAGCATTGGATGTAACAATTGAAAAATTTCCTTTATATAAATCGGTACTTAGGAGTGGGGTTTTTTGGTTTTACTTTGAAACCAGTGACATTCGTCCTGTCGTAGAAGAGGAAAATAATCCGGTTTGCGCACCGATTTACAAACAGTACGAAAGAAATTTATTGTTTAAGGTTTTTTATTATAAAAAGAGAATCAATATGGAAGTATTTCATGCACTTTCAGACGGTACCGGTGCTCTTTGGTTTATGAAAACTCTGGTATATCATTACTTACTTATCAAGCACCGGGATGAACTGGAAGGAAAAGTGGAGGAATTGAATTATAATGCTTCCATAAGTGAGAAAATGGATGACAGCTTTATGCGCCATTATCCCGGTTGGGATGTAAAAAAGCAATTTGCCAGGAATAAAAAAGGGGACAAATTTAAAAGAGCTTATCATATAAAGGGAAGCAGGAATGAAGAGTACAGAGTAAAGGTTATAGAAGGCGGGATGTCGGCAAAAGCGGTTTTGGAGCTGGCTCATAAGTACAATACTACAATGACCGTATTTTTGGCGGCATTGCTTATAACATCGATATACCAGGACATGCCAAGACGCAAAAAAAATACCCCGTTGTATTGTCAATACCTGTTAACCTTCGCCAGTTTTTTAAATCGGAGACAGTCAGAAATTTTTTCAGTACCATTAATGTGGGATATAGTTTGAAAAATAAGGATTTGGAACTGGGAGAAGTGATTGTAAGCTTAAATGAGAGTTTTAAAAGGGAACTGACCGAAGAGAGTATAAGCCGGCACTTGAACAAGCTGGTTTTCCTGGAAAGGAACCCTTTGATAAGAGTTGTGCCGCTGCCTTTGAAAAAATATGTACTTCGCATTGCCAATATGTTGGTCGATATGGGGATTACTGCGGCGTTATCGAATGTTGGCAGGATAGAAATGCCATCGGGCTTTGAAAAATATATTTCCCAATTCAGTGTTATACCGAATGTGAGAAGACCTCAAATGGCGGTATGTACTTATGGGGACAGACTGGTTGTGTCGTTTGCGTCACCCTTTAGGGAGACAGAGCTTCAAAAGAATTTCTTCAGATCCCTTGCGGAAATGGGAATTAAAATAGATATTTGTTCAAATTGAAAAGCTTTACAACAAAAGAGTAAGACGGAATTATTTTAGTTTTTTAGAGGAGTATTATTTAGGAGCGATACCCATGATATTATGCAATCACTGTAAAGTTTATATTAGGGATGGTAAAAATAAATGTCCGCTGTGCGGCAATATTTTGTCCCGTAACGATGAAATAAATATGGAAGAAGCCATTTATCCGGAAATACCTCCGTCCTATGAACGGCATTTGGCCATACGCATACTGATTTTTATATCAGTTGTTGCCATTGTAATTAGCTTTATTATTTACCGATTGTTCCCGACCAGCGTAAACTGGCCTGTGCTGGTGGTAATGGGAATTATGAGCGTGTGGATTAGTATAGGCTATGTTCTGCGAAAGCGTTCCAATATCACAAAGACAATTATGTGGCAGGTGGTTATCATGTCTTTGCTGAGCATAATTTGGGATTGGAAAATAGGCTGGAGAGGATGGTCATTGGACTATGCCATTCCGTTCCTGTGCATTGCGGCTATTATTGTTATGTTTGTGACTGCAAAGGCAATGAGGCTTGGGACAGGGTATTATATTGCATATTTTTTGCTGGGAGGTTTGTTTGGAATTATTCCGGGGCTGTTTATTCTGCTGGATTTGGTTTCAGTGGATTATCCTTCTATTATTTCCGTTGCTGTAAGTATTATATTTTTATCGGCCATAATCATTTTTCAGGGAGAAAACATACTGTCGGAACTGCAAAAGAGAATGCATATATGATTAAATATTGATTCTTTTTGACTGGATATTGGGTGCTTGCGGGGGTGAAGACTTTAATATATAATTTATAGCATATTGTTAAAGACGCTAAGGCTGCTTTTTATATAAGGATATTCACAGGGTGATGAAATGGGAGATTTTTATACTTTTGATGAGTCACAGCAGAAGAGAAAAAGGAAAAATACAATAGATTTTATGTTAATTATCGGTGTTGTACTTTTGCTGGTTTCAATAGGAATATCTGTCCTATCCCAGGTAATTGTTTTGGGCGGAATAAACAGATTAAGGGACAATTCTGTACAATCGGCAGTATTTTTATTAGTTCCGGTTGTAATATTGCTGTTCTTGTCTTCTCTGATTCTTATGTTCGGCAAAGATAAACGAGGAAGGAATTTGTTGATTTTCAGCGTTTTTGCAGTAATGCTGAATTTTAACAACCTTTACACAAACATTCGGGAAGCCAGGATAGAAGCTGAAAAGGAAAAAGTTGCAGTTGAAAAGATTATGAGTATGATAAAGGATTTTATTGCTCAGAAGGAAATTGTCCGGGAAGATATTTCGGAAGAGAAATACGGAAAGTCTGCAGCACTTATTGAAGTTATTCAGAATAATTATATGGATTATAAAAAGATCAGAGAGGATAACAACTCAATTGCACAGGTGATAAATGATTTTTCCGACATTTCCAATGAAACTTTAATGGATCATGACAAGGTAAAAGAAAAGATAGCAATATTGGAAAAAACATCTACGGATATAAAAGAACTTGACAATAGGATTAAGGAATATATGGAAAAATTTAAGGATGATATCGATAATGTATATATCAGCGGGGCCGTTAAAGATGAGATTATGTCCGAGCTTGATTACACTGTCAATTATTACAATGAAATAGCATTAAGAACTTTAAAATATATGAATGAAGTTGTTGCAAACACGAAAAACATGCTTGTTTTTTTTGACGAAAAACAGGGGGAGTATGGAGTAAAAAACTACAAGATTGTTTTTAAGGACGATAAAGATATGGAAAAATATAATGAACTATATAAATTATATGACAAGGCAGTTGCTGAGAATTATTGGAATTACCTGTTTGTGACAGAATTGTTTGATGGAAAGATTAAAGAGTTGGAGAAGTAAGCCCAAATAAACGGTTATATTAAAATTTTTATAAAGTTTTATGTAAATGAAGGATTATTGGTGCTGCAGGTAAAATATAAATATATATTGCAGCACTTTAGTTTTATTTATTTTGAAAATAGTTGCCCATACCATACAGTGAGGGATAAATGTGGAAATGGAACACAAAGACAATAAAATTTTATGTATTGTGATGGCTGGTATGTTGATTTTGACTTGTTTATTAGTATACACATCCCGCTATACAAAAATCCAAAACTTTGATTATTCCGGCAAAGCTTCTGTGCATTTGACGGAGGAGAGCATAAGATATCCTTATACACTGTTTGATGATTCATACGTCCATAATATTGATATTCAGGTTGATCCCAAGGTATGGAATAAAATGACTCACAATGCGCAATCGGAGGAGTATATTCCCTGTACCCTGGTGATTGACGGAGTAAAAATTGAGAAAGCGGCAATAAGGCCGAAAGGCAATTCATCTTTAAAGCAGATAAGCGGAATGAATTCGCAGAACTTCAGTTTCAAAGTGGAATTTGACCATTATGTAAACCAAACCTTTGATGGACTGGACAAAATGGCGCTTAATAATTTCACACAGGATCCTACCTATATGAAGGACTACCTTACATATCATATGATGAGATATATGGGAGTTCCTGCACCATTGGCAAGTTTTGCAGACATAACGCTGAACGGGCAGCCCTTTGGCTTTTATCTTGCGGTTGAAGCGGTGGAGGAATCCTTTTGTGTAAGGAATTACAAAAGTATCGGCGGCAAGCTGTACAAACCCGATTCATTATCCCTTGAAAACTTCGATTTTGGCAAAATGAAGAAATACCGTACCGAAAACGGACAGACAGCCTTTGAATATCTTTCAGCCATTGTTCAGAATGAGTCATATCTTAACGCCGATGAAAATACAAGGGTGGATATGATAGGTGAAATTTCGAAGGTTATTCTGGAATCCAACGGCATAAGTACCGATGTTTCAGGATTGGTCTATATTGACGATAACCCCAAAAACTATAAAGCAATTTTTGATACGGCTGTTTTTACAATAACCGAAAAAGACAAAAAAAGATTGATTGATTCCATTAGAAAACTCAACAAGGGCGAGGATTTGGACAATGTTATAGATATTGAACCGGTAATAAAGTATTTTGTAGTGCACAATTTCGTAGACAATTACGATGGTTATACAAGTCTGTTTTCCCACAATTATTACCTCTATGAGGAAAACGGCAAATTGTCTATGATACCCTGGGATTACAATCTTGCCTACGGTGTGTTGACAATAGAGGCTGGCAATGCTTTCGTGGATTCCTTCAGCGACTATATAATATTCGATAAAAAGACCTATGGCATGAGTGCCGGAAAAAGCATGGTCAACTATCCTGTCGATACTCCGGTATTTACTGTGAGCTTAGAGGAAAGGCCGATGATTTATCAGGTAATAAAAAACGAAAGATATTATGAGCTTTACCATAAATATTTCGATCAATTTATATCGGAATATTTTGAGAACGGGTATTTTGACACTTTCTATTCAAAGACGTTGGAAATGATATCACCATATGTTAAGAAGGATGTAAAGGGCTTTACTGCTTACGAACAGTTTGATGTTGGGACAAAGGAGCTGAGAAAATTCTGCAGGCTTCGTGCCGAAAGCATAAGAGGACAGTTAAACAATACCATACCGGCAACATTGGATGGACAAAGGGAGAATTTCGAAAGCTTGATCGATGTGGGAGATTTGGATATAATGAAAACTTTGGATTTTTCCAATATGATTTCGGTTATGGGAAGTTCCACTGAAGAAGTTAACGATATTTTAAAAACAATTATCGGATATGTTCCTGAAAAATATCTTACCGACGGCAAACTGGATACAACGAAAATTACAGGAGAGGATATTGAAAAACTAAAAAACAATTTCGGAAGCATTGTACCTGTAATTTTTCGGATTATAAACGAAAACAGCAATCTGAAGAAGAGTGTAATTGATTCTGTAATGCCGATATTATTATTGATACTGTCTTTTGCTGCCATTATAATACTAATGGTACTTCTAAACAGGTATTCACGATTTAAGTACAAAACGCTGCACAGGAGGGAGAATATTTGAAGCTTCGCCATGAGTACAAGATTTTTATAGATCATTTTGATTACATGACCATTCGTCCTAAATTAAAAGCATTAATTCCGCAGGATATAAATGCGGGGCAGAACGGTGAATACAAAATCAGAAGCTTATATTTCGATAACTCTGATGATAAAGCTTTGTGGGAAAAGATAAGCGGAATAAATATGCGGGAAAAATTCCGCATTCGCTGTTATAATGATGATTACGATTTTATAAAACTTGAAAAGAAATGCAAATTTAACGGTTTGTGCAGCAAAGTTTCCGAAAGAATCACCAAAGAAGAGGTTAGGAGAATAATAGAGGGCGATGTCAAATGGATGTTGGACTCCGGAAGACCGCTTCTTTCCGAGCTCTATGTAAAAATGAAAACCGAGCAGCTAAGGCCTAAAATTATTGTGGATTACATCCGGGAACCTTTTGTGTACAAGGCCGGCAATATAAGAACTACCATTGACAGAAATATAAAAACCAGCATCCGAAATATTGATATATTAGATCCCAATGTGCCTATGGTTACGGCAGAAGGAAATTTAATGATATTGGAGGTAAAATACGATAATTTTATACCGGCTTTTATTTCTGACATAATCAATATTGAGAACCGGCAGACTTCTTCCTTTTCAAAGTATGTGGTAAGCAGAATATACGGATAATGTAATAGGGGGACTTAGAAATGGGCGATATTTTGAATTCAAGTTTTATAACCAATGCAACAGCGGTAAGCGGTTTTGACATGATTGTGGGTATTTTGGCGGCATTTTTGGTGGGACTGTTTATTTTTGTGATTTATAAAAAGACGTTTTTAGGTGTAATGTTTTCCGTCAATTTCGGTATGTCGCTAATCGGCATGTCAATGATAACCTGCGCCGTTATTCTGGCAGTGTCAAGTAATGTGATTCTTTCTCTTGGAATGGTGGGTGCCTTGTCTATCGTACGCTTTAGAACCGCTGTCAAGGACCCCTTGGATATAGTGTTTTTATTCTGGTCCATCACCGCAGGTATAATTATTGGTGCGGGAATGATTCCTCTTGCGGTTGTGACAAGCCTTTTAACCGGGACTGTTATGGTTATGTTTGTCAACAGAAAGAGCAGAAGAACTCCTTATATAATAGTGATAAATTGTGAAAATTCCGATGTTGAGGATTCGGTAATGGATGTAATTGAAGCTAAAACCGGAAAGGCAATTATTAAGGGAAAAACCGTTTCAAAAACAGGAATGGAACTTACCGTTGAGGTTCAGCTAAAGGACGGTTACAGCAAATTTTTGAATGAAATAATCAATATTGAAGGTGTAGAAAATGCCGTTATGGTAAGTTATAACGGTCAGTACATGGGATAAAGATAAAATTTGGTTATAAGGCATTTTGAAACCTTATATTTGACTGATTATTACATATAATAATTTAAAATATACGATAATGTTGGTGGGAAATGCGAAAAGCTTTGTGGACAGTTTTGATTATAAGCATAATCTTATTAATGCCTGTAATTGCATTAAGGGTTTCAAATGAAAAAAAGGAATAACTCGGTTATTTTGGCCTATGACTGCCGAAATTTTATATACAACATTGAGGGTTCAGGTTATATTAACTTGAGCGATCTTAAAGAATACGGCATATCGGCTGTCGTAGTAGATGGAGATTTAGATGGGGTAAATTCCGAACTTCTTGAAAAAATACATCGACATGGACTTCAAATCATACTTAATCTTGACACATTAAATCGTACGAATGACTATTACAGAGAGTTGGAGTACGCTGTAAAGAAATACGATATCAGATATCTATTGATATATAACTCAAAGGAAGAAAAACTCAATACAGACCAGGATGTGAGTATCGGTAAACTGGCCGAGTTAATCGAAAGGAACAGCATTATTTTTTTGTTATGGAGAACAGGGAACAGACAGGGTATTTGACTGTTCCCGGACTTGAATCATTGATTGGGGAAACAAATTACAGTTTGAACAGAGCTTTTAACGTTTCCAATCACAATTCTAAAATCAGCAGCGGGCAAGACGCTGTAATGATGTGGCTAAGAGCAGTTGTGGACAGAAATGTCCGGATGATTTGTATTGAACCTTTTTCACTGTCAAAGGATGCTGAATCCAATAACTGCACTTTGGAAGTGTTGAGGTTTTCAAAAATCCTTTCGGAACTGCTTGTCAAAAAAGGTTATAGTGTCGGTGAACCTATAGAAAAGGTTAATACTAAAATCCCCAATAAATATTATAATATACCCATTATTATCAATATTGCCGCAGCAATGGCCTTATTTTTGGATTACAGCGGAGTAAAAAGAAAATGGATTTATATATTTTCAGTTGCTGTGACAGTTTTGTCAGCTTTATTGATATTTGGATTTATAAGACCCGACAATAATATTTGGTCGGCTTTTGCAGCGTCAGTTGTCTATCCTTCATTATCAAATGCGGTGCTTTTGAAGGCTTTAAAAAGACCTTATCCCAGATTTATTAGCCTTGTTGTGACATCATTGCTGAAAATTCTGGCCGTTAATGGAATGGGTGTTTGTGTGGTAATAACATCAATGGGGGATATTAGATATACAATGGGACTTATAGATTTTGACCCGGTTATTCCGGCTTTTATCATACCCTTCGTTATGTTTTATGTAAATTTCTTTTTTATATCACAGGATCAATGCCCTTTATACAGAAAAGTAATAAATCATGCTAAAAGTGTAGGGATAATAAAATATACAATTCTAAATCTGATATATATTTTTTTGTGCATTGCGATTATATGGATATATTCGCTAAGAACCGGCAATTTCAACTTGTTGCCCCAATTTTCTGCAGAACTCAAGATGAGAGAGTTTTTGGAACTGATATTTCCGGCAAGGCCAAGAACAAAGGAGTTTGCAATTGCTTATCCCAGTCTGTTTACTTTTTTATATCTCTTCAATAAAAGCAAGAATTACAAACTTTTAAGCTTATTTGGCTCTTTATCTACAATTATAGGCATATCTGTAATAAACAGTTTCTGCCATGGATTCACACCTGTACATACCTCCTTAAGCAGAACAGTCAGCGGATTGTTATTGGGAATAATAACCGGACTTTTTTGTCTGGCGGTCTGTTGGGTTTTGTGCAAGATTTTTAAAAAATAAAATGAATATTACTGCCGGCATATTAATTGTAAGTTGCTGTTGATATATGCTATAATTTATAGGAAACAGAGAGAATGTTTTATTAAAGACAGAAAAAAGTTGTTGAAACATTAACGATAATGGGGGTTAATTATGAAATTGAAAAGAATTATTACTTTAGCAATAGGATTATCACTGGCTTTTAGCATGACTGCATGCGATAATAAACAAAAGGTTCCTCCGACAGAGAATTCGTATGAGTATGTGGGAATGGTTGGAGATGAGAAAATATACACATGGGAATTTAAGTATTATCTCAATATAGAAAAAAACGCGAGGGAAGAAGAGGCAGGTATAGCCGATAAAAGTGCCCGTGAGAAGAAAAAATTCTGGAACGCCAAAGAGAATGGAGTAGTAAGGAAGCAGGAAGTTATAGATATGACTTTAAACAATTTGACTGAACTGAAAACTTTTATTTTGGCTGCCAAAAAAGACAATTTTAAATTACCGGAGCAAGATGCGGAAGCTATAGCCAGAAGTGTGGAAGATCTCATAAAAGAAAAAGGGAATGGTGACAGGGAAAAGGCTGAAAAGGCATTGATGGAGGAAAGCGGCGTTACTTTGGAACAATATCAGAGAATGTATGAAGAGTATACCCTTGCCTATTTCAATTATGCCACATCCTTTGCTTATACTCTTGAAGTTAGCGAAAAGGAAATGAAGGAAGAGTATGAAAAAAATAAGGCTCAGTATGGTGATAAGGTAGTTGTAAAACATATACTTGTTTCAACCAATGACAAGGAAACCAATGAACCTCTCCCGGAGGACAAGGTTGCCGAAAAGAAAAAGCTGGCTGAGGAAATTTTGCAGAAGGTAAAAGCGGGAGAAGATTTTGATGCCTTGGTTAAACAGTATTCCGATGACCCGGGGTCTGTTGACAAAGGAGGACAGTACGTTATCAGCAGGGGACAAACGGCACCTGAGTTTGATGAATGGTCGTTTAATGCAAAAGAAGGGGATATTGATATTGTAAAAACAGATTTTGGCTTCCACATTATGAAATTTGTCAGAAAGGCGACTTTTGATGATCAGAAAGATGTGATTAGAGTTGCAGTTCAGAGACAAAAGTTCAATGAAAGAATGGAAGAAATAAAAAGGCAATATCCGTTGGTAAAGAACCAGGAAGCTCTAGATTCATTGGATGTGTTTTATTGATTTTGGTTAGTACGCATGTGTTATGTTAATTAGCTGTGCCGATACACACCAAATGTACATTTGGTGTGTATTAGCATAATGGAGAAAGTAGATTTGTGATGATGTGAGTTGTGCCGAAAAAAGTCTTGAAAGTGTTGAAATTAGTGGGGCGAGAAAGGTGCGGTTTGAGAGAAGTTACCTCGAAAGGGGACGGAAACTATTTCCTTCGTCTGTTGCATAATAAAATTCAAAATCTTGTTTAAGAGATATCACCCCGTAAGGGGACGGAAACTGTACTAAAATAGGGTTAAAAGAGACTAAATTAATAACCAATAAGTATACATTTTATGTTGTTATTTGAAAAACAAATAGTGTAATGGTGATATAGATTTCTAAAAACAAGCATGTCGGTTAAAATTTCTCAAAAGAGTATTGTGTTTTAATGAAAATTGAATATGGGATGGTGATAATGTGGATGTCGAAAAAGAGTATCTTATTGCAGGAGCATTGTTGCATGATATAGGAAAAGTTGCATTGAGAGCAGGAAAGTCTTCGAAAGGAAAAGATCATTCTGAAGCAGGTGCTGAATGGACAGAGGGATTTTCGACGGACAAGCCTGTGAATGAAAAAATAATAGACTGTATCAGATTTCACCACAGCAAAAATTTAAAACATTCGCAGCTAAGTGATGACAGCTATGCCTGGATTGTATATGAAGCAGACAATATTGCAGCCGGAGTAGACAGAAGAAACGATCCGGAAGGAAGTGAATCTTGTGGAACTAAATTTCGACAGGACAGGGCATTGGAATCGGTTTTCAATGTTGTGCTTACTTCAAGAAAAAAGGAAGATACTAAAAAAGCCTTCAGACTAAAAGATACTTTTAATCAAGAAAACAGAATTATGCTGCCGGAGTTGGAAGCTGAAAATGCCTGTATAAGCGAATCGGAATATGTTCAAATCTATGAAAAATTCAACAAGGAACTTTCCGACTGCGGAGTGGATTTTTCAAAACCTGGATATACCAATTCATTGATAAATATAATGGAAAGTTTATTGTCTTTTATCCCATCAAGTACAAATAAAGATGAAATTGCGGATATATCCTTATTTGATCATTCCAATCTCACTGCATGTATTGCCAGTTGTATCTATGATTATTTCAAAGAAAAAGGGATAAAAAATTACAGGGAATTTTGCTTTGAAAAAAATAAAAAATTGAGACAGGAAGATGTTTTTTTTGCTGGTACGTGCGGATGTATCGGGAATACAGGACTTTATTTATACAATTTCATCCAAAGGTGCATTAAAATCTTTGCGCGGAAGGTCGTTTTACCTTGAACTTTTGATTGAACACATAGCCGATGAGATACTGAGTGCTTTGTCTTTAAGCCGTTCCAATATTTTATACACCGGGGGAGGCGGGTTTTATCTTCTTCTGCCGAATACGGAGAAAAGTATAGAAGTCATAAAAACAATGAAAAGAAGAGTAAATGACTTTCTGCTGGAAAGATTTTCGATAAATTTGTATATTGAATTCGGATGGGCTGCTGCAAGTGCTGAAAAGTTGATGAACAACGGTGAAGACGAAAATGAGGGAATGGCGTCGGTATATAAAAAAGTTTCGGAAATGATATCAAAGGGCAAACTATCAAGATACGATCAGGACCAATTGAAGAAGATTTTTACACCAAAAAAGCCTATGTATGAGGAAAGAGAATGCCGGATTTGTGGACTTTCTTCACGGCTCGTAAAGAATCTTGAGGGACAGTATGAGTGTGCAACATGCAATAATCTGATAAAACTGGGAGACAGACTGGTGCGCTCGGAGAGTGATGAGGTACTTGCTTTTGAAATAGTTAAAAGTGAGCAGGAAGGGTTAAACCTGCCGTCATATGATGGTATACCGTGTGTTTTAAGAATCGACAGGTTGGAAAATGTCCGAAACAGGCTTGAGGATGATAGTATTGTGCGAATATATTCAAAGAACAAATACATTGCAGGGTTAAAATCCTCTACAAATATAAGGGTTGGCGATTACAGCAGGAGAAAAGGAGAAGAAAACAAAAACAAGCCTATTGAATTCGAAAACTTGGCAAGGGATTCAGAGGGTATACATCGAATTGGAGTGCTTCGTGCCGATGTAGACAATTTAGGGCATTTATTTTCCCATGGATTCAGACCTGAAGGCAGAAACAAAAATCTTCAAACATTGGGCAGATACGCGGCAATTTCAAAAAGTCTCAGTTATTTTTTCAAGACTGCGATAAATTATATTGCAAATGAATCGGAATATAGCATGGTTATAGTTTATTCAGGCGGTGATGATCTTTTTATTGTAGGGGCATGGGATCAAATTATTTGCTTTGCCGATGACTTAAGAGAATATTTTAAAAGATTTACCTGTGATGCTTTAAGTTTTTCTGCCGGGATAGGGTTTTTTAAACATAATTACCCGATAGCAAGAATGGCTTCTGATGTTGGAGAACTGGAAAGCTTTTCAAAAAAAGAAGCGGAAAAAGATAGTGTTTCACTTTTTGGAACGGAAAATATTTATTCGGATTTTGATGGAGTCAAAGTAAAAGAGATTTGCAGGCATACATATTCCTGGCAAGAGTTAAAAGAAGTATTGCTGCTGCGTGACAATATATTTGGATGGTTCTGCTCAGAAGATGATGCAAATTGGGGAAAAGCAGCACTTTACAAAATTATAAACCTGATACTTGAGGAAGACCGTGACGGTTCAGGAATTTCCATAGCAAGGCTTGCATATATGCTGGCAAAAATGGAGAATAAATTTTCAAAGGATGAAACAGCAAAAGAAAAGTATAACGCTATGCGTGATTGTATATTTAAAAATGCTTTGAATGAAAAGGGAAGAAAGCGGCTGGTAACAGCCATTCAGATGGCGGTATATATGACGAGGACAAAGGGGGATGAATATGAGTAGTATGAGGGATGCTTTTCAAAAGGCAGGATATAAGGGAGGAACGTCCGAAAATATGAAGAATGCAAAAAAGCACGAAGAAACTGTCGATTTGACCATTGATTTTAAGAACGATTATGACCCAGTTAAAGAAGGGGAAAAGCTTGTTGTCAGGATGATAGAATTAGGGAAAAAAGATCATTTTACCACGTCCCAGCTTAGAAAAATTCATTCCTATGCTTCCATTGTAAACAACAAGCTGCAAATATATGAAAGCAAATGCAATTCAGATTCATATAGAATATCTGAGGAGCTACAGAATGATATTCAGTATATAAAATTGAAACTCATATATCAGATGGGAAGGGAAAAGACGGTTAAAAAGTGGTTTGGCTCAGAGGAAGTGGATGGCGTGATAGGTATTGGCCTTGAAAGGATTATTTCCGATATCGGCGATAGTAAAGAAAAGTTCGACAGGTTTTACAGGCTTTTAGAATCAATTATTGCCTATAAAAAATATTTGACCAGGGAATAAAAGGAGGATTTATATATGAAAAGAATGCCTTCATTGAAGACCAAGATAAAAATATCGGGATTATTAACTCTGGTAACAGGATTACATATAGGAAGATCCGGTGATTTTACACCTATTGGAGCAGTGGACAGTATTGTAGTAAGAGACCCCATAAAAAGGGAACCTATAATACCGGGAAGCAGTTTAAAGGGAAAAATGAGAACTTTGCTTGCAAAAGTAAAAAGTGATAAGCCATGGAATATTGAAATAGAAGAGGAAGACCCGGTCATGCATAGATTATTCGGTTATAGCAAAAAAAAGATGTGATTACCAGCAAGGCTTCAGTTTTCCGACCTGTTTATGAATAAAGATTCCGTTGAAGAGCTGAAAAGGGCAGATACTGACCTATACCTTACAGAAATAAAATTTGAAAATACCATAAGCAGAGCAACCTGTGTGGCAAATCCAAGGCAGATTGAAAGAGTACCGGCCGGAGCGGTTTTTGATTTCGAACTATACTACAATGTAGAAAATGAGGACGAGGTCATTGAGGACTTTGAAAAGATAGGAATGACAATGAAGCTCTTATCCCTTGATTATTTGGGTGGAGGAGGCAGCAGAGGAAACGGAAGAATAGAATTTAAAGATATTGATGTGCAGGAAATGTTGGGATATGAAGGTATTGAAACCAATAAATTAAAAGAGGTGCTTGCAAATGCCCTATCAATATAGCATTTTACGGCTGAATTTCAAAACTGCCGTCAGGTTTGGGAACGGAAAAGGCGCAGCGGGGCTTGATGCTGGAAAAATTTCCTTACCATCCGATTCGTTGTTTTCGGCTGTTTTTACGGAATATATCCGTTTTTTGGTGAGGAAGAGGCAGACAAGCTGGTAGCTAGCTTTGAAAAGGCGGAAACGGCCATTAGTTCTCTGTTTCCATGGAAGAGAACGGATAAAGGCTTTTCATATTATATTCCCAGACCCATTTTCCCTGGAGTAAAAAGAAACAGTGAGGACAACGTTAAAAAACAGCTAAAAAAATAAAGTACATATCTTTGAGCAATTTGAAAAAATACATTGATTTTATCAATGGCAAAACGGATTTGGGAGAAGAAAGTGAATGGGATTTGAATATTGGATCGGAAATGGTTACCGACAGGGTTAATCTGACTGGTGAAAAACCTGAACCATACAGGGTTACGTCTTACAGGTTTGTCGAAGGCTCAGGGCTGTATTTTGTTATAAGATATACCGATAAAGCTTTATTTGAGAACTTTATAAAAGCGGTGGAATTGCTGGGGATATCGGGAATTGGCGGAAAAGTTTCCAGCGGCTTGGGTAAATATACCCTGGATATAGACAATATGGAAGGACAGGGCGAAGAAAAACTCCTGTATGACATGATGGAGGACAAAAATGCAAAAGTGCAGATGCTAATTGGGGCTTATCATCCAAAGGAAGAGGAGATTGAAAAACTTAAGCAGGAAGGATATACTTACATACTTGAAAAGAGGGATGGTTTTTGTACTTCGCCGTATTTTAGCAATGCTAACGGTCCTTTGAAGAGAAAATCCTGCATAATGGTGGCGGAAGGCTCTTGTTTTGCCGAGAGGCTGGAGGGACAGATACTCGATTTGTCCTATGGAAATTTTCATAAAGTGTACAGGCTGGGTAAAACGCTTTTTGTGGGGGTGGCTGTGTGAGCACAAGGCTGAAAAAGTATTTATTGGAGATTGAAACCGAAAGTCCGGTACATATAGGCAACGGTGAAAAACATTCGCCCTATGAATTTGTATACCAGCCCGAGATTAAAAGGTTTGGACTGCTGAACGAGGGAAAGTGGCTGAAATTCCTTAAGGATAACAAATTATATGAGAAATATGAAAAAGATGCGATGATCAAAAATTTCAAGGTATACGACTGGATGTGCAAAAATTCGATAGAGCCTTGGGACAAGGATATTTACCGGTACATAATAGACGGTGTTGAACAGGACAAGCATAAGGGGTTGAATGATGTCAGCTGCCATATTAAAAACTATAAGGGAGAACCCTATATTCCGGGAAGCTCGATTAAGGGAATGTTAAGGACAGCAATTCTTTCCTGTCATCTGGCCCAAAAAAGAAGGGCTTATACGGAGGAATGGGAATCAATAAGCTATTGTATTCGGAGTAATAATGCGAGGGAAGTAAGAAAGTGTATTCTTGATATTGAAGAGAAATGCTTCGGAAAGTTGCCTAAAAAAGATGGGACAAAAAATCATTCAGATCAGGTTTTGGATGTGTTCAGGGTTATCCTTGTATCCGATACCGAGGCAGTTCCCGTTGAAAATATAACTATTGTGCAGAAAAGCGACTGGGGTAAAAAACGGTTGAGAAGGGTAAAAATTTACCACTGTGGCGTGAGGCTATAAAAAGAAATACCCGGTTAAAGTTTGAGCTTACAATGGACGTTAGTATGCTGAGATCCTGCAAGAACGACATCACAGAGATTGAAGATATTTTTGAAAAGTTGAATTACTATTATGAGGATGTTTTGACGGAGTTTGAATCCAATTTTAAAGTGCAAGGTCTTGACGGTATCTATAGTACGAAAGAAAAACCGCTCATATATTTGGGCGGGGGAACGGGATTTCATACAAAGAGTATTTTGTACTCATTAGCTCCCGATTTAAAGAGTGCCAGCAGGCTTGTGGCAGAACATTTGGACGGGAAATTCAAAGGGAAACATAAACATGTGATTACCGACGGGGATGTGTCGCCAAGGACAATAAAGCTTGCCAAAACACAACAAGGACTGTGCAGAATGGGGCTTTGCAGTATTAGGGTGGTGGATGAAATTGCCTGTAATGATTGATATACCGTTAATTTTTCCAACTTCCGCAATTCCGTCCTATCAAATGGGTTCTGTAATGCACGGTGTGTTGATGGAAAAATTTAATGATATGGAAAAGGAAAATTTGCATTCTCAGGGATTGAAACCCTTTACTCAGCATTTAGCTGTTGACAGAGACAACAATGCAGTTTGGAGGATTTGCGGGCTTACAGAAAGAATAGAGAAGCGGTTGAAGGAAATGATTACTGTGGATTTTAACGATGGGGAATGCTATTTAAAACAAAAGGGGTATTCAGTTAAATTTGGTAAAGATATAAAAATTGTCGAGAAGTCTTATACCCAAATAGCTGAGGAATGCTTTGTGCAAAGCGGTTTTAAAAGGAAATTCCGGCTTAAATTAAGAACACCGATGGGGTTTAAGAAGGATGGGGAATATGTAATGTTTCCGTCCATTGAATTGATTATAAAAAGTCTTTATTCAAAATGGCAGGCCTTTTCAAAAGAACTCTGCCTTGATGATGAGAAGGTTTGTACAGACCTATGCGAAAATACTTATATAGCCGGATACAATCTCAAAAGCGCCAGGTTCAGCCTTGAAGGCACGTCAATAAGATCTTTCATCGGAACAATGGAAATTGGGCAGTCCGGTCCTGACGCTTTAGCGAGGCTTGGCAGGATGCTGTTTGAATATTCAATGTTTTGCGGAATAGGAATGAAAGCCACACTGGGAATGGGGGAGTGGAAATTGAAGAATAAAAAGTTTGTTTTATTTAGTCCTGTAGGTACAACCGATCCCATAAGATCGCAATATGACGGGGCGATGCTTCACATTGTCAGACATTTGAGACCGGAAGCGGTATGGCTGTTTCTGACCAGAGAAATGGCGGAGTATCATGACAAGGATGACAGATATAGAAAATCAATTTGGAGGGTAATGCCCGAGTGCCAGATAGAGGTTATAAAAACGGGCATTGACAATCCCCACGATTTTGATGCCTGCTACATGAAATTCAGGGAAATACTTAAAACCATGAGGGAAAAATATAAGGATTATGAGCTGCTTGTAAATGTGAGCTCCGGTACACCGCAGATAAAAAATATATTGACCTATGAAGCAGTGGCCGGAAACTTCGGTGTTATAGCTGTACAGGTCTATTCACCCAACAAGGGAGCCAATGACAAGGAAGAGCCTTTAACCCATGATTTTGATATTGACCTGGCCTTTGAAACAAATGCTGATCACATGAATCCCTTTTCCGAGCCGAGATTGGTATGGCCCAATTTTAAAGCTATAAGAAGCTACAATTTGGCCTTCAGGATTGAGTCAATGATAAACGGTTATAATTATTCCGGAGCTCTGGATTTATTGAGGGGCAATACGGATTTGTTTGACGAAAGGCTTGAAATTATTTTAAAGCACGGGGATTTAAGAACGAAACTTCAGTATGATGAGAGTCTGGCTGTGATAGACAATGATTTGATGAAGGATTACAAAGACAGAATTTGGTTTATACATGACAGATGTGCCCTGAAGTTTTATGAGTTTTTTATGACAATGAAACTTCGGCAGAAACGGGGAGAGCTGGCGGAAATGGTTTTGAAACTGACACCTTTTTCTTTTGAACTGGCCCTGTATTATCTGAAAGAGGTGCTGAAGTTTGATTTGGAGAGGATAGCCCGGGTGAATAAAGACAAACAGTACATATTACAGAGGGATTTGATTTCAGCATATGACAGAGGAATGCTGGCCTTTTTGGACAATATATACAAAAATGGATTCAGAGACAGTGATTTGAGCCTTGATAATATTGTAAATATATTAATGTATCTTAATCCAGATCCTGAAATATGTAATAAGTTTAGAGCATTGAGGGAAGTGGAAAGAGAAGTTAGAAACAAAGTTGCGCATCAGATGATTTCGGTATCTGAGGAAAAAATTACACGATTGATGGAGAAAAGAGAGAGGGAGGTTATGATTGAATTGCCAAAAAACTCAGGCAGAATAGTCGATTTGTGTGAAAGTCTTCTAAAGCTTATATTTAAAAACAAAATTCAGCGGTACGATTTTGTATACGATAGAATAAATGAAATTGTGAAGGAATTTCTGGTTTAAATTATTTTTCAAGGGGATGTTTTTGTGTAATGGTGGCAGCAAACACTTGAGAATGAAGATTGTGAGGAAATTTCGGATAAGAAATTGATAGTTGTAATTTATGACATAGTTGACGACAAGAGAAGAAGAAAAATGGTAAAATGTCTTGAATCTTACGGAATCAGGGTTCAAAAATCAGCCTTTGAGTGCTATGTGGATGAGAATATGTACAGGAAATTGCTTAAGAAAATGGAGAGAATTATTGATGAAAAAGAAGATCTGCTAAGGGTATACAGATAAAAGGCTCTTTTGATATTGAATACTGGGGAAATATAAAGTTGTTTGAAAATAGTCGTTACTGGGTTTTATAACCGGAGGGCTTCAAAACTTGAAAGTTCGTTGAGATGTGCCGATCATTGATAACAGTATATTTGAAGTGATTTTTATAATGTTGTCGTAATTTATTTACGGCAAATATGTCATTTGTGCCGAAAAAAGTTTTAAAAGCAGCTATTTTAGCAGGCTAAAACGGGTGCGGTATAAGAGATATTACCACGACAGGGGACGGAAAAGGCTGGCCTTGTACACGTTCGCCAGCGAAGTTGTTACCGTATAAGAGACATTACCCCGATAGGGGACGGAAACTGTTTTTAAAGGAGGCTTGGGGAAGTGGGTATATTGAATTTAACTACCGAAGGTTCGAAAGTCAGAAAAGACGGAGGAAGAATTGTGGTTTGTGTAAGGAATGAAATACTTCAAGAGATACCTATTGAGCAGGTGGATGCTGTAGGTGTGTTTACCAGTGCTCATTTGACAGAAGAGGTTATGGTTGAATTCTTGAAAAGGGGAACGGCGGTTACTTTTTTATCTTCGAGTGGACAATAATTCGGATGTCTTGAAACTGTATAAAGTGTGGATGGTTTAAGACGAATGAAGCATGCAGCTCTTACAAAAAATGATGAGTTTTCCCTAGGCATATCAAAAAGTTCATTTCCTCAAAGATTCATAATCAATAAGATAGCTTTTAAGAATAGACAGGACCTGGACGATAGTGATTGGGGTAAATTAAAAGTTCTATATGGCAAACAACAAATACTGGAATCAGTAGATTGAAAATGAAGCAATGATTTTGTATATCTGTATAAAAGTAATAAATCGGTTGACCTATTCAAAAAAATATGGGGTGATATAATGGATAAAAAAATCATAAATCCAAACAAAGTTGAGAACTCTGAAAAATCGGTCGGAAAGAAAAAAATAGGCTGTTTAGGTTGTTTGGGATATATTCTGTTGATACTAGTGATAGCATCGATAGCTTTTTTTATAGTTAGAGCAGTGCAGAATAGGATAGAGGAAAAAGAAAAACAGAAATTAAAAGCCAGATTTGACTATACAGAGAAATTTTCTACAGAATATAAACTTTCTCAAGCATTTGAAAAAGGTGATATTTCTGTAGATACTTATATAATGCAATTGGCCTACAGTATATTTGATAAAGACAAGCTCGATACACAATTTAAATCAGATAATGAAGTGGACTTTGCTCCAGATATTGTTGATTTGCTTATCAGGCATAAAGACGAAATTAACCAGGAAACTGCTGAATACGTGGCAAAGAATATTTTGCTGTCGGATATGCGTATTCATCCCGATTCCATTAAAAATCCTATAGCTTATGAGGAAAGATTGTTGTCACCTTTTTTTGAATATGTGTTTGCAAGCGAATATGATGTTACAGTCCTTGATAAGGCTATGTTATCACCTAGCGGTAAGTTTTTGATTTGGTACACTCAATCGGGAAAATCTGCTGCAACGGATGAAACCATTGAGGAATTAGCTAAATCAGTGGAGGATATTGTAGATAAAATTGAAGAATTTCTTGATATTGATTGGGATTATAAATATACAAAAATTAATTCATCCAGCTATAAAAGCATGAAAAGTGTTTTGGACAAATGTGGTATAGATGAAAAGGTAATTGATGAGGCACTTCCCATTTTTGTTTATGACCCTCCAAATAAAGATGGCGCATTAGCATGGTATTGCAAAAACATAGATTCAAAGTTGATTCCTTTGTTAAAACTAGGGAATATATTTTTAGATGATGACCAAAAGATGGAGTATAGTTCTGTGTATTCGCTCCCTTATATTGTTATTAAAACATCATCTATATCGAATTTAGAGACTTTACATCAGCTTTTGGCTCATGAGTTAACTCATCATTTTCAGAGAATATACTATAATGATTTATTTTATGAAGCTTGCGATTTTACAAGTGAGACAGTCGCAAATTTTGTGGCAGCAAATATTGTAAATGTTAAAGGAACAGATAATTTACTTAATCATTATGCCAACCGATATATGGAAGCTGTAGATTCATATTTATCAAGATTGGAAAGTAGAACAACCAGTGGCTATGTGGAATTTGTTTGGGCAAAATCATATGTGGATTTTATAGAGAATGGGAAGCAATATTTAAAGGAATCTTTGTTAGAAAAAAATCCTTATCTGTTTCTTTGCGAAAAAGCAGGCGATTCATATCAGGCGGTGCTTGAAGATCTTGCGGTTCGTAATATCACCAAAGATTATAATGAGAAAAGTTTTATTTCAACTGTTTTTCCAAAAGAGAAAGGGAAAATTGATAGATATATTGATAACTTTAACAGTATAATTTTAGCCAATTGTTTTGACTACTACTATTTAGAAACTAAAACCTATCGTAAGTCGCAAACTATTATACAAATAAAAAATATAGGTGAGAAAAGGATCTTCATAAAAATAATTGGTAGAAAAAAAGATAAATATAGTCTAATAGAAACCCTTTATTGTGAATCGGATAATGAATTACTGATTGCCGATTTTTCTAAAAATGATTACAAGAAGTATGATGAAATTATACTTGCTTTTGGAAACTGTGAACCATCCGGTAGTGCTAATTATAAATTGTGCTCATTATCACCTGCATTAGTTGATTTATATGAAACAGTTTCAGGACTAAAAAATTTAAATCCATGGGAAATAAGTGATGATTGCTTAACTATTTATATAGATGATTTTGTTGAAGGCGCGACTACACTTACAGATTATTTGATCAGGAGAATAAAAAATATTAATGAAAATATTAATATTGAATTGGAAACAGAAGACGCAGAAGACACAGAAGAATTAGAAACACTGTCAGAGTATTTATATTACTTAGAAGATGAGATTAATAGAATAGGCGAGGCAATTAAAAAATTTAAAAGCATATTTGATTATAAAATTATGAGGTTTTATAAGGTTGAAATTGAGAATACTGAGTTATCCGATACTGAGCTTCATGATATGGCATTGAATACGATGCCGAAACTTAAATTTAAAATAGTTGATGATATGGAAGATGGATATCATATTACAATTGGATGCGGTATTCAACCTTTTTCCGATACTCAAATTATCCTTTATCAAATGATTACAGATTCAGATGGAAATGCAACTATGTATCGTGTTGAACTGGAAAAATAATATACCTAAATTATGGCGTTTTATTAGATGAACTGGTAAAGTTTTCGTTGCTATGGTATGTTTTTTTACAATGCAATTAAGCCAAAAAAGATTGAAAATATATTATTCATAATTAAAGAACTGTGTATAGGATACTTCTAAAAAAAGAGCGGACTTGGATGATAGCGACTTAGGCAGTTTAAAAAAATTATGAATGTTTGCAGCATAAATGAAATAACAGGTTACAAAGGAAATGCAGCAAAAATTTATTTCAGTTGTCTATTAAAGCTTTGCAAGCCGGAATTTAAATTTTTTCATGCTTATATTCTGCAGCATCTGGCAGGTTGTTTTACCTGCCTTTTGTATTTTTATGGACAAAAAAGGGACTATCTCAAAATTCTGTTTTGAGACAGCCCGCTTTATAGTAGGAATAACTAATCTTTAATTTATTGTCTTTCCAATAAAAATTATTTTATTCCGAGAAGTCTCTTTTTCATTAAGGCATAATCTATAGAATCCACTGTTCCGTTCTTGTCCAAATCGGAAGCTTGCTCCCAGTATATATACCTGTTTTCGGTGTTTATACCCAACAGGATCTGCTTTAAGGTTGCATAATCAATGGAGTTAAATTCGCCGTCACCGTTTGTGTCACCTTCAACAATTTGCGGAAGTATCGGCGAATTCAAAGCCTCTTCCAAAACTTGCTGTATAGCATAGTATGCAGGTTTTTTCTGACCGTTGTCATCAAAAATAAGTGGTGCTATTGCCCTGTCTTCAGGAGATTCGGGATTTATACGCCATGATTGGCTGTCTCTTATACCCCATACCTGCAAAGCTCTGCAATAGGGCTGCTTTATACATTCTTCGGTAATCCACCGGAAGACATCCGCCTGTTTCTGTAAGCCGGCCTGTGATGTATCCTGACAGCCAACATCCATTTCAGTAACATAGGATTCAACACCTAAGGCTGCCAGACTTTGCATTTTCTGACCGAAGGCTCTTGCACGTTCTTCAGTGAAGTCAGGTCCCAAATGGGCTTGGAAACCTACACCGTCAATAGGTATATTTCGGCTTTTGAAATCTTTAACCATTTGATAAACCGATTCAAATTTTACATCTCTCATCATTAAGTCATAATCGTTGTAAATAAGCTTGGCATTAGGATCGGCTTTACGTGCGGCAATAAAGGCATCTTCAATATATTTTGTACCCTGTTTCTGACCGTATATTGAGGCTCCATCCTGACCGTTGGTTCCGATGGCATTTATACGGTAGGATCCGTCACGGTGAAAGGCTTCGTTAACTACATCCCATACATAGATGTCACCTTTATAATGGGTAGCTACGGTATTTATATAGCTTTCCATCATGCTCTTGGTACCGTCCACCCACCATGGATTGTATTTGTGCCATACGAAGGTGTGGCCGTGTACTTTCATATCGTTTTCTTTGGCGAATTGTACTATTCTGTCTCCGCCGCTGAAATTGAACTGATTTTGGTTGGGGGATATGGTACCAATTTTCATATCGTTTTCGCAGGTGATAATGTCAAATTCTCTCTTGACAATTTCCTGATCTGCAGCACTGAAATAGGAAGGAACTGCACAGCCTATATAAAACTCTCTTCCTCTGTCCCTTAATTGC
>Ga0209508_1000314_pt1 | contig 54393 bp, 56 predicted proteins | sample AD_UKC129_MetaG_FD_184427 | JGI IMG/M metagenome (GOLD analysis project Ga0209508, IMG submission 184427) | Active sludge microbial communities of municipal wastewater-treating anaerobic digesters from Canada - AD_UKC129_MetaG (SPAdes) (version 2) | ecosystem: Engineered > Bioreactor > Anaerobic...
AACAATGCTACTTAAGTTATAACAGCTTTTTAGATATTTATAATGTTTTGTCTGAAAAGTGTTCTTACAAAAAAATTAAGTTTTGTCTAATTAATAAAAAACTTGACAATAATAGTTGCCTTTTCTGCCAAATTGTTTAAGAAGATACTGGTATTCATGGCTGCAATACTGACTTCCACGCTCAGAATGATTTATAATACCAGGTTCGGGCTTTTTTATTCTCATAAGCCATCAAAAGAGATATGGTAACAAGGACCAACTATTTCTCAGTTAAAAAGGTTTTTATGGGCAGCATAAGTAGAGCCATCCTTCATTGTTAGGAATGTGGGTTATACCAAATACCCAGACTTGACCGGCGGCTTCTGCTTTGAAGTTCTGGTCAAGCAGATTTTCTGCAACAGGTAACGCATGTTTTGAGTCTACAATAGCTTTGAACTTCTTTATCTGTTTGTAACGTATTCCAAGTTTCCTTTTTATCCGACAGATACCGACTTTTATTAAGTATTCTTTAAGATCACACTCAATAGTTTCAGAGGCTAAAACCTCACAGTTTCTTTTGTAAGCCGCTTTTATTTCAGCTTCAAGCCTTTCATCTTCCATGGCATGCCTTGAAGGCTTACGATTAAGCCACGCATAGTAGCCGCTTGGTGATACATTCAGCATACGGCACATAAATGAAATAGTATAAAAGAGCCGCTTACTTTTCATGAATGCACACCTGGCAGCGACTCTTTGGCAAAGGATGCGCTCGCTCTTCTTAAGAAATCATGCTCCATCTTTACCTGAGCAAGTTAATATTTCCATTTAAGTGTTTCTTAGAGCTTCCTACACTGGAAAGCCTGTCCTTTTTTTCTGCCCTTACCCAATAGGTTATGGTTGATTTGGGAATCGATAATATACGTGCAATATCCGATAGTGTCATTCTACCTTCTGTTATCATCATTACTGTTTCTTCCCTAAGCTCCTTTTGTGTAAATTGCATCTGGAATCTAATACATCCTGATCCTTCATTCTGTATTGAACAGCAACTTTGGTATTCAGGAAAAACATTATATATTCATAATGTATTTTTAGTTTCCAAACACAACATTTGATTATAACTCGTCAGCCATTTTCTGAAGCCATCGTTTTGCTGCTAAAAGCAACCTCCATGGGTATACTAAAGATAATAGTGAAAATATTACCCAAGGAAAGTCTGGCCGCTTTAATCCCTCTTTGGTCAGTATCCAATCAGCGTCTCGTAATGTTAGCATATTAGAGAAACCACCAGCAATTCTAATATTCTCATCCCACTCAGGACCTGCAACTCTTTTCTTCTTCCCAAATTTGGAATGTGAATAATCATGATTCTGATGGATAGCTGTTATGGAATCCGATGCATTAATCACGGGGATTTTCATGCGTCGCATATAATAAATTAGCCATGTATCCCACCCTTGTCGACCTACTGCGAATGGAGGCATCTCAATTGAATTACGCCTGAATATAAAATAATCGATGCCGGAGAGTCCGTGCAACCGCCCTTCTGTTTTTATCTTTTGGGTTAACTCATGTATCCAATCGCCACTGTTAAAATCAATTTCGTAATCTATGTCCAAATCCCAACGACGTCCGCATAATAAGAAACAATTCAAGTTAATTTTCTGAACAGATTCAATTAAGTTATGAAATAGAATAATATCAGAATTAATATACATTAAAATGTCATATTTTGCTATTTTCTGCGCAGTAAAAAAGGCAGAACTCAAGAGGGGTGTGTCATATTTATTTTTTTCAATAGAAGGAATATAAACAACATCAAGTTCACGTGCTATATCAGCAACGCCAGTATCATTTCCAAATATTATAATTTCACATTGAGGCCTTAGTTGTTGCCAACTTCTTATCGCATTACGTTGAATGATTGCATTAAGTCCTACAAAAGCTTTTGGTATTGTAAAGATACTTAACATATTTTACCCTCCAAAATAGGGAATTACCTTACATTACGTCTTACCCATGAGCTTATGAAAAATAGTTCATTGGCGTATAAAAATTCAATCAAAGATAGACTTAGCATTTTATTAAAGATGTTTTACGGAACAGGCTGTTTCTTTAGGGAGTAGAGTTCCCTATGTTTTACCTTCAGCTGTCAAAAGGTTGGCGTTCCGATTATGACCCGAACGAAAAACATATCCATCTCTCATAGCTACCATTGAAAACATGAGAATGATAAAAAACTTAAAATAAAATATATCAAATAACTGGTTACTAAACGCTGCCACAGAAAGACCTATAATTGCACAGAGAAAACCTCTTGAAATTATATCATAACTTTTATAAATTCGCCACACAATAAACGCCAGAAAAATCAAATAACAAATTAGTCCTAGAAGTCCCAATTCTACAAGTATTGTTAACCAACTATTGTGAAGGTTTTCGTCGTGATAAAAATATGAAGGAAGAGACCAGCGAACGACTGAAAAATTATTGGCACCGACACCTAATAAAAAATTATTTGAAAAAAGAAATAGTCCGCTTTCCCACTGCATTAAACGTTCCACGTCTTTAAGCGGTCTGGCTTGAGTAATTTCGATAATATAGTCCCACCAATAATAACCTGCAAGTAAAAATGGAGCTGCTATTATTAAAAGAGTGATAAAAGGCCTTTTAATAGTTTTAAAACTGATTATAAATACAATTAATAGAGAAACACTAAAAGCTAAAAATCCTGTCCGTGATATAGTTACGAGAAGCCCGATGAAGCATATACAAAATATTATATAATCTTTTATAGACCTGCGATATAAAACGAACAGCAAGAGCAAAGGCAAAATAGTAGCATTATAAGTTGCTGCAGCATTGACCCCCGGAAAGCCATAACCGCGCCTAATACCCAAGACCGTCCATGTTATGTCCCTTTCAACAAAGCTGTTATCAGGATAATAAGACAAATAGTTCCAAACATAATTCTCAATTCTGATGCCATAGTTTATGTAGAGAAAACTGCCTAAAAAACCATACACTGAAGATAAAACCACTCCGGCGATATAGAATAATAAAATTCTATATCGTTCTTCACGGCCAATATTAGAAAGAAAAACATAAAAAAAAGTAGTAAATACTGTAAAGGTACCATTAGATAAGATGATTTTAAAGTATTGCAAAAATGAATCTTCAGAATTGAAAAAAAAGATGACTTTTAAACCGCTTAGGACTTGAATAAAAAAATATGTCCACATAATGTATAAAAAATACTTTAATTCTTTATTATTCATTACAAACGACTTCGGTTTTAGAGTAACGCATATAATAAAATTAAAAATAAAGAGTATTGAAAGTACATTATAGATATAAAGTCGTGGGGGGAAATAAAATTGCAATTCTTCCATTCCGCATGTAAGTGCAATCAAAGTGGCAATTATAAGCAATGAAGTCTTCATCGAAGGCGTTTGAGATATAAATAGACGTTTAAATCTTACAAATTATATGCGTTGTTTTTTACAAATTATTTAAAAATCAGGAATTCATAGATAATTAAATTTGCCACTGATGCCAATAATAGAAACAAAACCTTATGTATGTTTGCCTACTCGTTGTTATGATTTATCTCGTACATCTGGTTTATTTCGTTGGTTGCGTCTATTCCGTTGGCAAAATCTTTGATTGCATACTGCCTCTGTAATGAATAATCCACTTTCTTTTTTCCTCTTTACTAATTATTATCTATAAACTCACTAATAAATACTGCCTCTGGAAATAAATAAATAGGTAATAGCTTAATTGGTGTTGTAATCAATATCTAACATTATTGTACACTAAATGCATTATAATCAGGAGTAATATCTCTCGCGATATAATCATTTCGGAAACACGCCATTGGATTTTATGAAGTATAATAATTTCTGCGAGTAAGTTTTCAGAAGAACTATTACTCCGGAAATCCCGACAATTTTTATAAATTGTTTTATACGTGACATAAAAAGAAAATATCTTATAATACGAATATTTAATTTATTTTTATATTCATTAAATTCTCGTAAATGATTTGTTTTATTTATTAAACGGTCAATTAACGAATTATCTAGGCTTTTAATAGAAAGAAAGGAATTATATAAGAATCTTCTTCTAAAGTATGTGGATCTGACTAGCTCTTCTATACGTGGAGTCAAATCATGACGATTTGACATATAATAATAAATGTCTTTTATGGCTTTCAAATTATTATAATTGTCCAAGGACAGGTTAACTTGAAGATCTGTTCGTGTTTTGTAAATTCGCCGCCACATAAATAGGACTTTAGGCAATATTAAGATGGTTTTGCCTAAATTTAATAGGTCATAAAGAAATAAATAGTCTTCACCGGTACCAACATTAGATTTATATTTAACATTATCTCTGATATCGGTTAGACAGCAGAAAACAGATGGATGGAAAAACCAGAATGGAAAAACGTCAGCGCAGAGAAAATCATTTAAATATTTACTTTCGATGTTCATTTCTAAAAAAATAGGAGAATATCGGCTATAGCAGTGTCGGTCATTTTCATCAATCACACTATAACCGAATGCATATAGGTCGTAACCTGGATATTTCTGGATGTATGAATATAGACCACTTAATGAATTTTTATAAAGTAAATCATCGTCTCCTAGAGCAATATAATATTTACCATTAGCTCTACTAACAAGGAAATTCTGATTTTCCGGTTGACCGAGGTTTGTCTCCTGTCTAAAAAATTGGATATTCGGGTATCCTGAAAATTCTTTTCTAAAAATTGTTTCGATTTCGTCCATCCTTGGTGAGCAATCATCTGAAATGATGATTTCATAGTCATCGAAGTTATTAGCAAGGATAGAATAAATACATTTCCGAATAAAGGCCGGACGGTTATACGAGGCAATAAGAATTGAGAAAAAAGGGGCCATATTATCAACTCCTTGCTGAGAAAAATAAGAATGTAAAGTTGTCTGGCGTCTTTTTCCAATAATTAGGATACCAAACACGCTCAAGTTTCATGCAGAATTTTTTTGATAAATGCTCAAAATAACCAAGGCTGTGATGCCAGCCGTGCATTCGTAATCCCTTCCGATTAGATTTTTGATCACCACCCTCTCTAAAAGGAATCCCTTTGAGCCATCGAATTATTGCGCGAAGGGGTCCGGTGAGCTGTGTAGTGGCGGCTATCATAGATACCCTAGCAGCTCCTAAAGCGCTAAAAAGACGTAACATTTTTTCATCGTCGAGGGCATATAAGAGTTCCCATGAAAGAACAAGCTGAAATGGCAAAAGATCAGAAGCGTTTAATGTCATTACATCAATAACACGCTTTTCAATGTTGGAAAGTAACGGTAGTGAAGAGCATTTTTTTATTATGTAAGGATCGAAGTCTGACGCGCAATAACGAAGGTGAGGATATAATTTTTTAATTACAAAAGCTTGAACCATTTCTCCGCATCCAAGTTCTAAAACAGAGTCGTATTTACTTAAATCAAAGACTTGTGCAAGCCGCTGTGCTGATAAAAAATTCCGATATTGCACCTGAAAAATCCTTGCCAAGTATTTCTCATTGTCATCCAGTTCAGAGCTATTCAGTCCGGCACTGCGATATCCAAGCGCACGGGTTTTTGTCCATTCATCTTGTGTATAAGGTCCAGCTCAATTTATCAATATTTTTTCTTAAATATATGCTGGCAGCTTGAAGTTAAAAAAGTGACCCACTGCATTATCAGCGTTGAGAATCAATTGTTTTATTGACATAGTTCAAGAATCCCCTCTTTTCGGTAACATTTATTTATGCTGCAAATTGATCCTAATACAATCTAAAACTGCGGATGAGAGCAATAATTTTTGTAACATCATCATCAGACAGCGACTGGTGAAGAGGAATATTTAAAGTATAACGAGAGGCCTCTTCAGCACCAGGCAGGGAAAAAATTCCACCCGCTGCATCAGAAAAGTATTGGACTTTATGGAGAGGCCAATAACGATAGGTTGTATATACCCCATTATCTAATAAATACCGTGCTAATTTATCGCGGTATTCAGTCTGTATCCAAAACAGATAATAAGAACTCTGACAATATGAAGGAACGTCAGGTGGTAGTTTTAACCAATGAATACCATTTAACTCTCGCCGGTATCGTTCATCAATTTTACGTCGACGGCAGATAAAATCCTGGAGCTTCTCCATCTGTGCGAGACCGATTGCCCCAGCGATATTATTCATAATGGCTCTATGACCGGGACGATTTACTTCAAACTCCCACCAATTGCCACCTCCATCGGTACTTCTATCCATTCCACTTTTTTGCTTTCCAGGTAGACCTAGATAGAGAAATTCTTTGGCTATCTCTAAAAGTTTCTTGTCTTTCAGATAAATCATCCCACCGTCACCCGTGCAGAGGATCTTCATTGCATCGAATGACCAAACCCCCATATCGCCTAAAGTACCGCAGGCCCTACCTTTGTAGAAACTTTGCACGGCACATGCAGCATCCTCAATTATAACGATCCTATTCCTTTCACAGAGCTCGATGATAGGATCCATATCACAAGGCACGCCGCCATAATGGGTAACAAAGACCGCTTTGGTCTTCGCCGATATTTTGGGCGCTATGTCTGATGCTCTCACATTTAGAGAGTGCGGGTCTACATCACATAGGACAAGCTTTGCTCCACAAGCAATAACCGCACTTCCGACAGCTACGAAGCTTATGGAAGGCACAATAACCTCATCACCTTGTCCCAATTCAAATAGTTTTGTTGCAAGAAACAAACCCTCGGTACAACAAGTAGTGCTGGTAAAATGTTGAGGATCCACTCCTAGGGATAAGGCGAATAATTTCTCAAAATCAAGTACTTGTTGTCCCTTACCAATCCAATTTGATCTGAAAACTTCCTCAATCTTTTCGAGTTCTTCTTTTCCTAAGCAAGGTTGAAATATGTTAATCATCAAGGCCACCTCCTTTCAGCATATTTGCAAAAATCAATCGTTAACCTTTCCAATATAAAGTATTCTATTCGTTTCAAGCTGTTTACGATTCAATATACGAAAATATTTTTCAAATGCTGAACTGAACGATGTCTCATTGTACCAAGATGGCAGATTCTGACCTTTATATGATATATCCAATCCAAATGGCATAAATTCAACCAGCGCATATTTATTTGTATAACTTCTTATCCTCTCCATTACACTAACAACATCAAAGCCTTGGCCCAATATTAGATGATGAGTAAGAGCTAAAGCAATAACAACTTCCGACCTAAAACGGCAGTGAGGAAATTCTTTTGGATAAGTTGTCATCGGTGCCATTACATCAACACAGGCATGAGTTATATTGAGTCGATTTGCATAACTTTTTTTAAAAGCAACATCGAGAGCACCTTCATCGATATCTAAACATATTATTGATGAAATACCTGTATCTCTTAAAATCATTCTGGATAGTTCACCTTGGTTAGCACCAAGTTCTGTTATAGTTTGGCAATTTAAATTTTTAAGAGTATTTATTATTTCGTTAAATCGGGCATAGGAATAAATGTTTCCTGTTTCAGCAACTAATTTTGTATGATAATTGGCCCAAATCGAATAGGGACGGTTTCTTTTTATACTTTGAACTTTCTTTGCCAGTTTTTCACTTTTTGGTGATGTGAAAGGCAATAAATTATATTTATGAAAAGCTCTAAAAAATAAAGCTAAAATACGAGGTAAAAGGAGGAGTTTTCTGTCAAGTTCTTCTTTGCCCATTAATGGTGATTTTTTGTACTGGTTCCAAATCAGGAGTATTCTAGTTAAAAGCATGTGATCAAAATACCGAAACATTGGATAAGTTAAAAGAGCAAATGCTGTATGAGGGATATATTCATTACCTAATAAAAGACGTCGTGCAACAAATTCCCCACATTTTTTCCAGACAAGCAAAGGATAAATGAACGATTGTATAAAATGCTCTGTTGCAATCCAATAATTTTTTTTCCTCTGTTTGACAATACTTCCAAGATCGACAAATTTAGGCATACTACCTTGATATACTATATTATCTGGATGGGCATCTTTAAGCTCATATCCATAACTGTTGCATATTTTGTTAACTTCTAAGGTAGTCAGTGCTGCTAACTTCAACATCTCAAATGTCCACTCATGCGAATATGCGATGTTATTGATCTTTTCATGTTCGATAACAAGCTTATAATTGTTGATTACATATTCTGTAATTTTTGACTTTGGGAATAATTGCCGTTCCATTAATTCATCTAATAATCCACATTCAAACATATAACGAACATGATTACAATTATGCTCTGCAATCCCTCTGTATAAATTATCCTGCCAAGTAAATAATTTACCACACGGATCAGTATAAGATAGTGGAACAAATTTTATTTCTGAGTTATCAAGTGTAACTTCCATTATTTACCACAGATGTATTTTTTCTCAAGTATTGGTCAATCACAGTAGCTGATATATCAGATGGATCCAGATTGTTATTAAGGTTATCATAATTTATTACAGATCTTAAAAAATTTTTTTGTGCTTTTAAATGACGAGTTTTCCATTCTTCATAAAAATCATTATCTCTTACAATTTTATCTAAGAAAGAATAAAGATTTTCGAGATCATAGAAATAGCTAACTGCATTTTCGTATATTTTCCATCTATCTTCTTTATCTAGCAATACTGAAATGACTGGTTTTTCAAAAAACATTGCTTCTATGCCAAGGGTAGAAAATTTTGTAATCACTATATCACAAACATTTAGGATATCATAAACAGAGTTATTTTTATTAAATAAAAAAACATTTTTCACGTCACTGTTATGCTTGATTGTCGAATTTATATATTCTTCTTTGCTGCTTGGATGAGGCTTAATAAGTAGAGCGCAAGAGGAGTGCGTGAAAGCAAACTTTAGTAATATCATTAGAGTAGAAGCCTGCTCTTTAACACTTAAATATCCCCTTAAAATAGAATTGGGGTCGAAAAATATGTATTTTGCAAATGTTTTTGGGATACCAATTTTTATGAAAGACTGGTCACGTGTATTATTATTTAAAAAATCATTAATGTTATCAAACTGTGACATTCCTGAATAAACGATCTTATTATCAGGGACTCCAATGTTTTCATAATTCTTTTTATGCCATTCACCAGCAGCTAAGTACAAATCAATATGTTCATTGTGTTGATCATAGGGGCTCTCTAAAGGAACCCATTTCCAATAAAAAACAAGGGGCCTATTATTCAGGCTAAGGTTTTTTAGCAAGAAATGACCTTCAGGAGCGACGCCCTCGTTCCATATTTTTATTGCAATAGGATTATGGCTTTGCAGATAATTTTTTATAGCCTTGTTAAATATATATCTTGGCATAAGTTCTGTTAATATAAAAGATCTTATAGAAGGCCAAAGCAAGTGTGCCAGCCTTACAGACTTATAACTGAAATACGGAAGAGAAATAAAATTGCGATAGCTCGACTTGGCTAAGCGCCATGTAAAGAGAACACCCAATAACGCTCTAAATGCTGATAATAAGTGAGCATATTTCTCTAATTCTACTGCTTTTAATCCTTTTGATCGTATCTGTTTAGAACTGTTGTTCTTCTTATAACGTTCAGTTACACTCCAACAGAGTGCAATTGGATTGTATCCTTTACGCTTTAAAGCCTTCATGAGTGGCACAATATTGTCTATATGCTTTTTAGCAGAACTGCAAAGTTGAAATACAATATCCTTGCCCGATTGTATATTATTGCTATTATCTCTGGCTGATTTACAAAGATTTACGCGAAGAAAATTAAAAAGATAATATGAACTTCGACCAATGATTTCTATGTATTGCTGGATATTAGAAAGCAAAATGCTTATGCGGTTATATCCTTCCACATTAACAGGTATATTCCTGCTCCGTGCTGTTTCTATTAAAATACTATCCTCCCATGGCATTCGATTCTGGCTTACTAATATAATTTTTTTTACATTATAAAAATCGAACAAATATAAATATGAATTGATCAAAAGTAAAAGATCTTGGATGCGCTGTGTCGTCATACCACCTTCACATTGTCGTATCCAAAATAATAGCTCTGAAGTGAATCCATGTTTTTCATTCGCAAGAGAAATCAGCCAGTTGTTGATAATCTCAAGATATTTCAATACATCAGGCGCAACAGAATAAAACGACTCCATTTTTTCAATCCAGCAGATTTCACGTATCCAAGAGTATTTTTTTACAACTTCGTGAACTCTTGGGTCATCTGATGCAAGAACGTAATTATGTTGCGCATTATATCGAATCCGCGCCAGTCTTCTAATTGAATCTATTTCCCTACAAATAATCAGTATGTTGTCAGGCTTAGTCATAAATATCAATTATCACAACGGTGGATGAATAAAATCAAGTTACAAAAAATCATTGTCTCTGATCGTTGGCATTTATCTCATGCTGAATTATTTTATTTAGGAAATCAAAATTTTAAAAATATCAATACTGGAACGGTTGTGGTCATAAAAATTAATTGAAACTACTTGTAAGTATAGTTTTAATAAACTGCAGTTCTTTCTGGGTCAATGTCTTCAAGGCAAAAAGTCCAACTATATATATAATTATGCCTATCACCGATAAACCTGCAAGCATAGCAATTGATATATTGCCTTTAATAACAGACATAAACCAAATCAAGCTCCCTCCCATTAATAGCGACGCAACAATGGTTTTCAGTATCACATCAAAATTATATTCAATTTTCCAGGACTCCTTCCCGATAGTATATTTGATGTATAAAAAAGCAATGAAATAACTCACAAAAGTTGTTGTTGCTGCGACAATAATATTTTTGAAAAAATAAAAAAGGATCGCATTTGCCAGCAGGCTGAATACGGCAGCAAGAAGATTCATGTTTAGAATTGCTTTCGTTTTTAAACGCACATATAAGATATTAGACAAGATAATGTTTAAGCCATAGAAAATTGTTCCCAATGCTACAATAGGGGTAACCCAATGGGCATTTTCTGCAACCTCACTATTAGCTATAAGTGACAATATAGGTTTCCCGAGAGCTATGCTTCCAAAGATAAAAGGAATTGCCAATAGTAAAAAGATTTTAATAGCATAATTGAGCATTCGCTGGGCTTCGTGTTCGTTCTGTCTATCCACAGCCTTTGACATAAGCTGCGGCAATGCCGTGCCCATTGCTTTGGGAATAAATACAATAAGAGACCCTAAGGCATAACCTGTCGAATAAAATCCCACATCTGTAACGGTTAAATAATATGCTATGAAATATCGATCACTTCCTTCCAAAATAAAATCAAAAATAAAATTAATTATAAGTGGAAAACCAAGCTTGATATCGTCTATTAAGCCTTTGATTTTATAAAATTTAAAGTGAATGCCTATTTCTTTGAAAATAATCCAAAAGCATGGGATTGCAATTAAAAGCGCTGAAAGAGACATTGAAATTACAAGCATATTGATGCTTATAAAGCGATAAAGATAATAAACTATCAGAATTATAGCAATGTGGAGATATGGAAAAGCAACCCCTGCTAAAATCATATAGTGGACTCTGGAAGTATAACGGAAATAATCGCTTCCTTGTGAGTACAGAAAATAAAAAATCAAGTATGTGGGTATTATCAGGGGTGAGTACGAAATTTCATTTTTGAAAAAGTGTGTTTTTATAGGCTTGTCAAGAACCAGCAACAAGATCGAAAAAAAAACAATAGTTAATAGCTGGAAAAAGAGGGGGGGGTAAAAAAGATCACGACGGGCCATCATATTCTCCGCCGAAGGTAGAAATCTTCTTGCCCTGAATCCCGTTCCAAGCGAAGACAAACCAAACGCAATACCAAGAAATGATGTCAACAAAACAAAACCACCGTAAACCGCAACCCCCACAGTTTTGATGATAATTGGCATAAGTATAATGCCTTTCAGGTAGATAAGGATATGGCCGAAAATAACTACTGAGTTATCTTTAACAAAAGATTTATAGTTAGTTTTATTTATTAAATTTTCTTTCACGAACAACAGCAAGAAATTAACTTGGATTGTCCTTTTTTATTTATTCATTTGTCTTCAGGTAGGCAATTGGTGGTATATAATACCTTTCGTGGACAACATAGTCAATGTAAAATACGTAAGCGGAGGTGTCATAATGGAGAAGATTTCAAGGAATAAATTTATAAAAAAGCTCAAAGAAGAAGCGGTAAAGGTGGTTTTAGAAACAGGCTGTTGACATCAGGGATCACTCTGAGATACTTGCCAAAAGTGTATCGCATTTTCCAATAGTTGCAAGTTGTTTTTCATAAGCAGCATGTAATTCGTAAGAATCAAGGAAACCCCACTTTTGATGCCCTCCTGGTTTTCCACAAGAAAGCCAGTAGAGATGATTGGAAAGAGGGTATCTCTGAATCTGTTTTATGTAAATGGCCTTTAAATTTGCCTTTTCTATAAGTAGTTTCAATGTGCTGGCATTAAATAAATAAAGATGGCAACTCCAGTAAGTAAATTCCGAAAAAGCCTTGCATTTATAAAGGGTAAGCAAGGCATCATCGGCATTGGGCACCTCTATTATTATCGTTCCATCATTTTTAAGTTTCTCTGCAAGCTTTTTTAATAATTCAATGGGATCCTGCAAGTGCTCAATTACATGAAAAGCGGTGATTATGTCATATTTCTTATTAATTTCATCAATATTTTTATATACACAAAGATCATGCTTCTGAAAGTGTCCCTCAAGCCTTCTCTCAACCTCAATACCTTCAATTGAAGCGACAATTTCTTTTGCACGCAACATAAAACCACCATTTCCACAACCAAAGTCAAGAACTTCTTTGTTCTCTATGGTCCTTCTTAGATACTTGAACCGTCTTTCATCATCCCATGCTGTTTCTCTTAACCAGTCTTCTATATTTACTTCTCCTTCATGCATAGAGGATTCTTCATAAAAATCATCTGTGATGTGGCTAAAACTTGAAAGATAAACAAGACCACAACAAGCGCACTCTCTTATTTCTAAATTAGGATTATCTCGAACCTTCCCCTCTCTTTTAACAAACTTAATACTGCCACAAAGATAGCACTCCTTTTCTTTGTCTTCCATAAAACACCTTTTTGATGGTTTTTTTAAACTTTTTGTTTACTATATCCCTGTCGGTACTCCCCAGTAGTCGCAGTAGCTGCAAAGGGGGATTTTGTCCCGTCTACCCTCTACATGGAGTCTTATCCATTCTTTTCTTTTATCGCCATTCCATATATCAAGTAGGGGGGTTTTTGTAGCATCGCCTATAACACCGAGCCTTTTTGGGTCAAACCTCACACATATTGAGACCTCCCCTGTTCTGCTTATGGCCATGTGGTTTAATATCTCAAGACAGATACCTATTTCAGGTACTGTAGGGTTTTTCTGGTATTTGAAGCTGCCAAGGGGGTGGTGTAGTATCCTCGTGGCTATAATACCACCTAATTTTTTCCATCTGTCTATATCTACGTTGCCAAGGCATCTAAATATCACGTTTGGCCTTCTATCACCCTTGATCTGGAGAAACTCCTTGACCAGTTCATACTGTTCATCCCCTTCGGGGTCGTTTTCTATAACCGAGATTGTAATGGTGTCTAAATTGTCTATGATCTCATCTGCCTTTGAAACGATAAGTTTTGCGTTTGTATCCACGCATTTTATCTGCTTTTTAAAAAGACTCACTGCCTCACCGAATCTTGGGTAGAGCAGGGGCTCTCCATTATTGTGGAACTGCACCACAATACCTTCAGGCAGTTGTTCTGATATGCTTTTAACCAGCTCAAAATCCATGTCACCATAGTTCATGGCGATCTCCGGATATTCTCTATCTATCTTTCTTCTACCGCACATCCAGCAGTTCTTGTTGCACCTGCTCGTTAATTCCAGATGTATGCAGTATAATCCATTAAAGAACTTATCCATTATTTTATCCTTTCCTGGGTTTGAATGAGTATGGAGAGGGACCTGATATAGACGCCTTATCCCTTTTTGCATCCCATCTTTTTATCTGGCCTATTATATCAACACCCACTTCCTCGCCCCATAAATCAAGTAGTCTTTTTGTGATATTGCCCATGGGGCCATTCCCTATCGGTATATTGTTTAATGATGATACAGGCAGTATGCAAAAAGGCGTCCCTGTCATAAACGCCTCGTCAGCAGTGTAGACATCGTAGGGTTCTATATTCTTCTCTATGCAGGATAGTCCCAGCTTTTGGGCAAGCTCAAATATATAGGCCCTGCTGATACCGCGCAGGATGTTTCTCCCTTCAGGGGTTATAATAACTTTATCCTTTACAATAAAAAAATTGTCCCCTGTGCCCTCTGCTATAAAACCATCCGGGTCAAGAAGAAGCGCCCAGTTGTTGTCTCCTTCAAATAAAGATGCCTCTATATTGGCCATTAAATAATGTAGACGGCTTCTGTTTTTTATCTTGGGGTCTAAAAGCTGGGCCGGGATGGCCCGCTGAGAGGTGATAACGGCATTTATTCCCGTGTCATATAATTTACCCATACCAGCTACAGTCCAGCGCAGGGGAAAATCGGCTATGATAATATTACTGCCTTTATGGACACCTACAACACCCTGGTAAATGGATAATATCCCCCTTGTTACATCTATCATCAATCGGTGTTCATCATCGGGCTCAAATAAAGGGTCGTTTACCTCTATAGTCTCATAACAGGCCTTTTCCATCTCCTCTATGGTCATTGAGATGGGGATACGTAAGATCTTAATGCCAGCATAGAGGCGTTCCAAGTGTTCACGGAGCTTGAACTGTTTTTTATTAAAGGACCTTGTCATCTCAAAGACCATATCCCCGAACATAAGGGCAGAGTCATAGATGGAGATTTTGGCATCTTTTTCATGAACAAAGTTACCGTTAAACCAGACCAATCGTTCTTTTGCTTCTTTCATTTAGTTTTAACCTCTCCATCATCCTTTTTGAGCAAAAATTCCCTCATCATTATCTCGCACATCTTTAAATCCTCCATCGTATCTATCTCGAACATCTTCCAGAACTCCATCTCCACCATGCCAATACGACCACCAAGGCGGTTATTGTATTTTCTAAGTATCTCAGGACGAAATATATAGAATGAGCCGTTTTCAATATACTGTTTGGGTCTGTCCTGTCTTCTCCCTCTGTTTCTATAATTGTAGTTTATGCTTCTTAGATCACCTTCAAAACTCTTCTCCCACAAGAGGAGGTCCTCTGCCGGGCTACAGGAAAACATAGAGTCATATTCACCTCTTTCAAACTCTATAAGCCCTCGCTCCATGTCCTTAGATTCCCTAATAGGGGAAGTAACCTGGGGGGCTAATACAGCATAAATCTCTCCTATCCTTTCTTCTATCACCTCAAGGGCGTGTAACCAGCCCGATTCAGAGCTCGCCATATCCCCTGATAGCTCTTCTGGCCTTTTAATTGTATTTATACCAAAGGAACTGGCTATGGAGAGGATCCTTTCACTGTCTGAACTGACCCATATGGAATTGAGACCTTTTACCCCCTTTAGCTGCTCAATGGTCCATACGAGAAGTGGTTTACCGCAGAAGTCTATAATATTCTTATCTGGTATCCCTTTTGACCCTCCCCTTGCAAGGATGATGGCAACGATCTTTTTCATTTATTCATGGGCCTCAAAGGGTATATGGGATCTCAATTTTTTTGCTATTGGCACCTCCTTTGGGTGCATGTTGATCTCTCCTGTGCCCATGGCCTTCTCTATCTTCCTTATGGCACCTACGAGCATCCTGAAACCAGCAGGTTCTACAGATGCTGCCTGGTCTGACCCGTACATTGCGCGGTCGAGGGTGATGTGTCTTTCTAAAGATGTAATACCCAGGGCAGCAGCAGCATAGGATACGGCAAGACCTACCTCATGACCACTGTAGCCAACATTGCATTTATATCTCTCTCTTAAGGTTATAATGCGTCTCAAGTTGGCATCTTCATCATCCATGGGATAAGTGGATACGCAGTGCATGAGTTCAAAAGGACACCCTGCACTTCTGAAGATTTCTACTGCCTTATCGATATCCTCAACTTTACTCATGCCTGTTGAGATAAAGGTATACTTTCCTTCTGAGGCAACCTCTTTTAAGAATTCTTCGTATACGATCATGGCAGAGGCTACTTTATTGTATCTCAGGTTAAACTGCCTTAAAAACCTTAAACTTTCAATGTCCCAGGCAGATGCAAACCATTCGATCCCTTTTTCCTTGCAGTACCTGTCTATCTCCTGATATTCCTTTAATCCAAATTCCAGCCCCTCCTTCTGGGCACGCTGGGTATGGCCCCAGGGGCTCTCCCGAGGAGAATCGAGAAATTCCTTTGAATAGACGAGATCTATTGTCCTTTTTTGAAATTTAACAGCGTCTGCCCCTGCATCTTTTGCTACGTCTATCAACTTTTTCGCGATTTCAATATCACCATTATGGTTAATCCCTATCTCTGCAATGATAAAAATGGACATTTAAACACCTCTTTTATAATTTTTTTGTTTCATGTACGCCTCTTCCACAAGCTCACAGATGATATGTTCTATCAAAAGGTGCATTTCCTGAATACGAGGAGTATCAGTTGATGGGATTTTGATTATAATGTCACTGAATTGGGCTATTTCTTTTTCAGTTTGGCCTGTAAGTAGAATAGTTTTTAACTCCATCTGGCGGGCAGTCTTGAAGGCTTCAAGGACATTTTTGGAGCTACCACTTGTACTTATACCTAATAGGACATCGCCTTTTCTACCAATTGCCTTAACCTGGCGACTAAAAATGTGGTCATAGGAGTAGTCGTTTGAGACAGCAGTTAAAATTGATGTATCTGTGGTTAATGCTATCGCTGGCAAAGGTTCTCTGTCTTTATAAAATTTGCATACAAATTCCCCTGCCATGTGCTGGGCATCGGCGGCACTGCCACCGTTGCCACAAAAAAATATGGTCCCTCCTGATTTTATAGATTCTACCATCATTAGGCTTGCCTGAAATATTTTCGATTGCAACTCTTTGTCATCAAGAAGAAGTTTTGCAATCTCTATATGTTCCTCTATCTCGTCCTTTATGTGTTCCATAAGGTCTTTTTTATTCATTTTTTGTAATTGTCCGTATCTTTATCGTTTTTCCGTCCCCCTTCATTGCTTTGTTTTTTCTCTTGTCAGCCTTTCAATCTCAGCTCTGAGTTCTATATATTCCTCGTAGCTCTTCTTTAAAAACACCTTTGTCTGATTTATCCTTTCCTCTATTCCCTTGGGGGTCAACACATATATATAGGCAAGCTTGTTCTGTGAATTTTTAAAGCGCATTGCCTTTATAAGGCCTTTTTCCATGAGCCTTTTTAACACATAGTTAACACTTCCAAGGCTTATGCCAATCCGTTTGGACAGTTCTCTCTGGGAGAGTTTGCCATTATTTGATATCTCTCTTAATGCCTTGAATTCTATCTCATCCATGATAAAATAAACAGGCTACCGCCATTACAGTATTGATACTGTTAAGAAAAAACATGTTTTTGATTTGTTCATTTAATGAACTGATTAATAATGACTTTTAAATGTGCTTGTGTCAAGAATTTTTTAAATTTTGACCCCTTTATTATTTATAAATTAATCCGCACATATTTGCGTATAAATAATATCTGCTAAAAAAGCCAGAAATTATATCTTAATATGCACATATATAACAATTAAAAAAACCGGATTGGATATCAAAAATGAAAAACTACACCTTGAAATAATAAGAACATCAAAGGATTTCATCTACACAAAAAATAATCAAAATATGGTGTAAACCAAAGCATGTGCCTCATCCTATATTTTATGCCTGGTTTTTTCACCAAAATTGCCACTATGCTTTGTAACAAATTAAGTAATGACTTAAAGAATAAAGGTATTGCCACAGAAAAAAAATCCTATCTATTCAGACCATATTGATAAAGATAGCATTTTATCTTTCCGTTATAGATTTTTCTATTTTTTTCCGCTTTCTTGTTGAAAAGCCTTTGAAATTCAGGGTGTGGCGAAAGTATAAAAAAAGACCAGTTTTTGAGCCTTTTGTATAGCCTTCCCAGCCCTGTGTATATCCTTTCTACTGTATCTTTATCTCCTATACGTTCTCCATATGGAGGATTTGATATAACATATCCATAAGACGATTCTGGTTTGAAATCATTAAAATCTTTCTTCTCAAAGGATATACATTCATAAACACCTGCCTTGATGGCATTATGTTTTGCCTTTCTTAATGCATTTTCGTCAATATCTGAGGCAAGTATTTTATGTGGTATTTTTTTTATTGCCCCTTTTGCCTCTTTTCTTTCCTTATCCCATAATGCTTTTGGTGTCTGCCACCAATCTTCGGATACAAAATGTCTGTTTATGCCAGGGGCTATATTCCTTGCCAAAAGTGCTGCTTCAATTGGTATTGTCCCTGAACCACAGAACAAATCTGCAAGCATGTATGCTGGATCCCATCTGCTAAGTAGTATAATGCCTGCTGCAACTGTTTCTCTCAAAGGCGCAGGGGTTGATTCTGTTCTATAACCCCTTTTGTGCAGACCCATTCCAGTAGTATCCATGGAAATTGTTGCATGATCCTTGTAAAGAGATATTTCAATCTTATAAAGTGGTCCTGTTTCTGGAAATGTTTCGATTTTGTGGCGCCTTTTCATTGCCTCAACTATCGCCTTTTTTACAATTGACTGGCAGTGTCTAATGCTAAAGAGTTTAGACCTTACTGATTTACCTACAACATGGATTATACTATCCATAGGCAAAATATCCGGCCATTCAATGGATAGGGTATTTTGGAAGAGTTCTTCAAAATCTTTTGCTTGAAAGCTTTTTAAATTCATCAAAATCCTGTCTGCTGTCCTTAACCAGATATTACATCTTACTATATCGTGTTCATCTCCATTAAAAGAGACCTTTCCGTTTTCAACGACAAGGTCTTTAATCCCCTTTTCTTTTAATTTCCGGGCAAGGATAGATTCCATTCCAAAAGAAGTAATTGCGGTCAAAGAATAGGTAGCCATATCTAAATTGATATAATATTTTTTTCTTTACAAAAATTCTTTTTAAATGTTAACATTAATCTTCTTAAAAAATCTTTAAAATTTTGAGGTAAAAATTGCCTAAAAAAGGCTTAAGAAAAATACTTAAAAAAGCCTCCCAATCGATAACGATAATGATTATCCCACATACGAGCAAAACCCCTTTTAATATAAAACTACCGGTTTTTGTTGTTATTCTTTTTATGGTATGTATTTGCAGCGGTGTAACATATATATTCATGGGAATGAAGGAGAAAGCCGAATACTATAGGATGAAGGAGAAATTAGAGGCTTATTCAAAGGAATTTAAAGATTTGCAATCAACATTAGGGAACCTAAAAGAAAACGAAAAGGAATTAAAGAGGTTACTTTCATACAATTCAAAGGAAGAGGTCATAAAAAATTATAGTTCAGATAAAATTTCAGACAAAGAAGATGAATTAGATTTTATTGAATTAAAGAAAGAGATTGCCAAGACCGTTGATTCTGTGGAGAGTATTAAAAAATATATGGCAAAACAAAAAGATATCTATAAGGCAACACCAAAGGGCCTGCCTGTTTCTGGCAACATATCCTCCCGATTCGGTCAAAGAATCCATCCAATAGACAATAGAGAACATTTTCACAATGGCGTTGATGTAACCACTAAGGCAGGAACGCCTGTTAAGGCCACAGCCGATGGTTTTGTATCCTTTTCCGGATATTACGGTGGCTATGGGAATGTAGTTGTTATTGAACACGGCCTTGGTTTTTCCACTTTATATGCCCATAACAGCAGAAATGTAGTAACCGTTGGACAGCACGTTAAAAGGGGTGATGTTATTGCCTATATAGGTTCAACAGGTAATGCCCAGTCGTCTCATGTCCATTATAGTGTTTTTAAAAACGGTAAACCCTTAGACCCATTAAAAATATTTAAGGCAGGAAAATAATGTTTGGAAGTGGTGAAAAAAACAGATTGGCCTCTTTCATAGGTCCAGGTAGCTCCTTTAAGGGTGATATATCAGTAAAAGGGAGCTTTAGGATTGACGGTGAGTTTGTGGGTACCATTGTAGCCGATACGCTCATTGTGGGAGAAAAGGCTTATATAAAGGGGGATATTACTGTAAAAAATGCAAATATAGGGGGAAGGGTCGAAGGCAATATTAATGCAGAAAATTTAGTAGAAATTGGCCAAAAAGGCTATGTTAACGGTAATATCACAACAGGGAAGATCTCCATAGCAGAAGGCGGCATATACAATGGCAAGATTACAATGGATGAGAAGCCTTCAAAAATTGTTAATTTTCAAACAGATCAGACTAACCAAATTTGATTAAACTCGAAAATAAAAAAATAAAAAAATTTGATAAAAAAATTTGAAAAAAAATTTTTTTTATGATACAAACACTATGTGAAATAATTCTTTTGTAAAAATGGGGTTCTAAAATGATAGATTTCAATTACACCCTGCTCATTCAATTCATCAATTTTTTAATTCTCCTTATTTTATTAAACATATTTCTTTTTAAGCCCGTCTTAAAAACACTCAACAAAAGAGAAGACGCTATTGGCTCTAACTTTGAAAAGGCAAAAAGATTAAAGGAAGATGTGGAGAAACTGCAAAAACAATATGAAGAAAAGGTCTTAGAACTGAAAAGACCAATAATCCAGGAAAAGGATTCAACAATAACAGAAGCCCACAATACTTCCATGCGTATAATAGAAAAGGCAAGGGAAGAATTATCAGAAGAACTCTCCAGGATAAAAAGACAGATTCAGGAGGATCAAAAAAAGGTCTTTGAATCTCTAAAGATGGAAGTGGACAGGCTTTCGTCAGAGGCAGCTGAAAAAATATTAAAAAGGAGCATATAATGTCCGGTGGTTCTGAATCCTGGTTAGATTGGGTATTTAAATTTATAAACTTTGCAGTCCTTGTAGGTTTATTGATTAAATTTGCAGGAAAACCCCTGAAAAATTATCTTGCAAGCAGACACAAGACGATTAAACAGAAATATGAGGATGCAGAGAAGGCGCTACAAGAGGCAACAGCCCTTAAGGCCCAGTACGAACAAAAACTGTCAAGATTAAATGATGAGATAGAGGCATTCAAAAAATCTGTAATGGAAGAAACGGAAAAGGAAAAGCAAAAGATATTGACAGAAGCAAATCAATTTGCCGCTCGCATTAAAGAACAGGCAAGGCTTACATATGAGCAAGAGGCAAAGGAAATTATGGGTAAGATAAAGGAAGAGATTGCAAGAATGACCATGGAGAAGACAGAGAAGATACTCAGGGAGAAATTCAGTAAATCAGACCATATGAGAATGGTTGATGAATTTATAGAAAAAATAAGGAGCATGAATTGATTAGCCGTTCAATAGCCAAAAGATATGCAAATGGTCTGTTCGCAGTAGGCGTAAAAAATGGTAAATATAAAGAATACCTTGAAGAGTTTAACACCCTTCTTGATTTTTTTGTAAAAGAGCCGAGGCTCGGCAGACCTTTGACCCTACCCATCCTTGAGATGAGTAAAAGAAAGGATATTTTAAGCGAGGTTTTAAGGACATTTAAGGTATCCACACCCCTTTCCAATCTGCTTATGATGCTTCTTGAAAGAAACCGCATGAATTATCTTAGCGCAATAAGGGATGTATACAGTGAACTTGTAGATGAAAAAGAAGGAAGGGTCAGGGGGACAATATGGTCAGCATTCCCCCTTGATGAGGAAACAAAAAGGCGTATAGAAGGCGCCCTAAAAGAAAAACTAAAACAGGATGTAGTATTAGACCCCATAGAAGATAAAACACTGATAGGAGGGGTAAAGGTCTCTTTAAGGGGCACGATATTTGACGGGAGCATTAAAAGACAGCTTGAAATACTTAAGGAAAATATTTTGAAGGAGTAGAATATATGGAAATAAAGGCTGATGAGATAAGTAGGATTATAGAACAGAAAATTTCAGGGTTTGAAAGAGAAATAGACCTCAAAGAAACAGGGGTCATTATCTCTATCGGTGATGGTATAGCAAGGATTTACGGTCTCGAAAATGCCATGGCCGGTGAGTTGCTCGAATTTCCATATGGTATTATAGGTATGGTTTTGAACCTTGAAGAGGATAATATCGGTGCCGTTGTGTTCGGTGAAGACTTTAAGATAAAAGAGGGTGAGATCGTAAAGCGAACAAACAGGATTGCCCAGGTGCCTGTTGGTGAGGCACTCATAGGCAGGGTTGTAGATGCCTTAGGTAATCCCATTGACGGAAAAGGACCTATTGAGGCTAAGGAATACAGAAATATAGAACAGATCGCACCTGGTGTTGTTGTCCGCCAGCCCGTTAAGGAACCACTTCAGACAGGTATAAAGGCCATAGATGCCATGATTCCCATAGGAAGAGGTCAGAGGGAATTGATTATCGGTGACAGGGGGACAGGTAAAACAGCCATTGCATTGGATACGATAATCAATCAAAAAGGCAGTAATGTCTTCTGCATATATGTGGCCATAGGTCAAAAAAGGTCTTCAGTGGCAAGAATTGTTGATACATTAACCCAGTATGGCGCAATGGAATACACAACTGTTGTAGCAGCCACAGCAAGCGATGCAGCGCCACTACAGTATATCGCACCTTTTGCAGGTTGCTCAATGGGTGAATACTTCAGGGATACTGGCAGGCATGCCCTTGTTGTTTACGACGATTTATCTAAACATGCCGTTGCCTACAGGCAGTTATCATTGCTTTTAAGAAGACCACCGGGACGTGAAGCATACCCTGGTGACATATTCTATCTCCACTCAAGATTGCTGGAGCGTGCATCAAAATGGGACGATGCCCATGGCGGTGGTTCCCTTACTGCATTACCCATCATCGAAACACAGGCCGGTGACGTCTCTGCATATATCCCTACAAATGTTATCTCCATTACTGACGGTCAGATATACCTTGAACCTGAGCTTTTCTATGCAGGCATAAGACCAGCCATCAATGTGGGTATATCTGTTTCAAGGGTTGGTGGTAATGCACAAATAAAGGCAATGAAACAGGTAGCAGGTAGACTAAGACTTGAACTTGCCCAGTATAGAGAGCTTGCCGCATTTGCAAAGTTCGGAAGCGACCTTGATAAAGTCACGCAGGCACTCCTTGCAAGGGGTTCAAAGCTTACAGAGATTTTAAAACAGGACCAGTATGTGCCGATGCCCGTTGAAAAACAGGTGGTGTTACTTTTTGCAAGTGCTAACGGATACATTGACACATATTCCGAGAGCGCCTTAAAGAAATACGAAAGGGAAATGCTGAATTACATGGATGAAAAACATAAAGACATTCTTAATGAAATAAAAGAAAAGAAAGAGATAGATGCTTCTATTAACGACAAACTCCATAATGCACTGAAAAAATTTAAAGAAATATTTACATATTAAATAAGTTAAATAAGGATGTCCGATGGCAACTTTAAGGGATATAAAGAGAAAGATAAACAGTATAAACAGCACACAGTCAATAACAAGGACCATGAAAATGGTCTCTGCAACCAAGTTAAGAAGAGCGCAGGATGCCTATGAAAAGATAAAAGATTATGCAAAAAAGATGGAAAATCTCGTAGGAAGGATCATAACAAAGCTTCCAAAGGATACACATCCCCTTTTAACAGAGCGGGAAGAAATAAAAAATGTGCTTATTGTTGCCATAGCCTCAGACAGGGGGCTGTGTGGTGGTTTTAATTCAAATATTGGACTTGCTGTTGAAAATTTTATAGCCCAGAACAAAGATAAATATGAAAATATTCATGTATATGTTTTTGGCAGAAAGGTAAGAGATTATCTTGCAAGGAGAAAAATAAACATCATAAAAGAAAGACTTGATGTAAAACTCGTGGGAATGGATTTTTCAGAAGAGGTAGCATCTGAGCTTATTAAATTTTACATAGACGGTGAATACGATAAGATTTATCTTATTTATACACATTTTGAATCTGCTGTTAAATACGTGGTAAGGCTTGAAGAATTTTTGCCCATTATGCCATCAGAAGAAGAATACGAAGGAGATTATCTATACGAGCCATCAAGGGAAAAGATTGTAAATGCAATTATCCCGAAATTTTTAAGCACAAAGATATATTATGCCATTGTTGATTCACAAACTTCAGAACATGCTGCAAGAATGAGCGCCATGGAAAACGCAACGAAGAATTGCACAGAAATGGTAAATACCTTAACCCTTATCTATAACAAGAGAAGGCAGGAAGGTATTACCAAAGAGATGCTTGATATTGTTGGTGGCGCAGAAGCATTGAAAGGAACATAAAGGAGAGGAACTTAAAGGAGGAAAAAACACATGAGCGTGGAAGTAAAAGGTAAGATAGTGCAGGTCATAGGAACGGTAGTAGATGTAAAGTTTCCGTCCGACAACCTTCCACCAATCTATGGAGCAATTTTTATAACAAATCCCACTATAAGCAATAAACCGGAAAATCTCATTCTCGAGGTGGCACAGCACATAGGTGATAGCACAGTTAGGTGCATAGCTATGAATACCACAGATGGGCTTGTGAGAGGCCAGGAGGCAATATACAGGGGTACACAGATAACGATTCCCGTTGGCAAAGAGATACTCGGCAGGGTTTTAAATGTTATAGGTGAGCCCGTTGATGGTGGTCCAGACATTGAAACAAAGATGAAATATCCCATTCATAGACCTGCCCCACCACTTACCATGCAGAATACAAAAATTGAGCTTCTTGAGACAGGGGTTAAAGTTATAGACCTCCTTGAACCTTATCCTAAAGGCGGTAAAGTTGGACTTTTCGGTGGTGCGGGCGTGGGTAAAACAGTTGTTATTATGGAGATGATACACAATATTGCCATGCACCACGGTGGAATCTCAGTTTTTGGTGGTGTCGGCGAAAGAACAAGGGAAGGAAACGACCTCTGGCTTGAGATGAAGCAATCAGGGGTTATAGATAAATGTGCATTGATTTACGGTCAGATGACAGAGGTGCCAGGAGCCCGTGCAAGGATAGGCTTAACCGCTTTAACAGCAGCAGAATATTTTAGAGATGAAGAAGGCCAGGACGTGCTTTTATTTATAGACAACATATTCAGATTTACCCAGGCAAACTCAGAGGTGTCGGCGCTTCTCGGCAGGATGCCATCGGCAGTGGGTTATCAGCCAACCCTTGCAACAGATTTGGGAGAATTGCAAGAACGTATTACTTCAACGCTTAAAGGCTCCATTACATCGGTCCAGGCAGTCTATGTGCCTGCCGACGACTTAACAGACCCGGCCCCTGCAACAACTTTTGCCCATCTCGATGCAACAACGGTTCTCTCAAGACAGATTGCAGAACTCGGTATATACCCAGCAGTGGACCCCCTTGACTCTACAAGCAGAATCCTCGATCCAAAGGTTGTAGGAGAAGAACATTACTATGTTGCCCGTGAAGTGCAGAGAATTCTCCAGAAATATAAAGAATTACAGGATATTATCGCAATCCTCGGTATGGATGAACTGTCTGAAGAAGATAAGATCATAGTAGCAAGGGCAAGGAAGATTCAAAGATTCCTCTCCCAGCCCTTTTTCGTGGCAGAGCAATTTACAGGAACACCTGGAAGATACGTGCCTTTAAAAGATACTATAAGGGGATTCAAAGAAATAGTAGAAGGTAAACATGATGACCTTCCAGAGCAGGCATTCTACATGGTAGGATCCATTGAGGAAGCAGTAGAAAAAGCCAAGAAACTCATGGAATAAGGAGATAAGAGGTGAGCCAGCTTGACCTTGAGATAATAACGCCGGAAAGGGTGCTTGTAAAAGAACAGGTGGAACTCCTCGAGGCAAAAAGCGAATTAGGTGAGTTCGGGATACTGCCAGGCCATATCCAGTTTTTAACAACAGTGGATATCGGTGAAGTAAGGTATGTAAAAGACGGAAAGACTTACTACATTGCCGCAGGTGGTGGCTTTGCCGAAGTAGTTAACGATAAAATCCTCATGCTTCTCGAATCAGCAGAGATGGCAGATGAGATAGACATAGAAAGGGCAGAGGTGGCAAAGGAGAGTGCAGAGGCTGCATTAAAGGAGTTGAGCCCTGATTCACCAGAATACAAGATACAAGAAACTGCCCTTAATAAGGCAATAACAAGATTAAGCGTTGCCTCCAAGAAAAGATAATGCAGTTCTCTGTTGAAGGTAAGCTTTTTGATATTTTTCCGGGCCTTAAAATTGGCGTTTTTGTCTGTGAAGTGGATAATACAAAATACGGTGAGGATAGATTAGGCCCTATTATCAAAGACCTTACAGCATCTTTTTCTTATGATAAACCACAGGATCATCCCCATATTGTAATCTGGAGAGATGCATTTAAAAAAATCGGTATATCTGCTTCTAAATATTATAGTTCCATAGAGGCACTATTAAGAAGGGTGTTAAAAAGTGGGGAGATTCCAAGGATAAATCCTGTAGTTGATATTTATAATTCCATATCGTTGAAGTATCTGGTGCCTATGGGTGGCCATGCATTAGAGCCCATCGATGGCAACATCTATCTCGCCTTTGCCCAGGGGAATGAGCCTTTTTATCCTATGGATTCTGGTGAACTGGAAACTGTTGAAAAAAATGAAGTGGTATATAAGGATGAAAAAGAGGTTTTGACAAGGAGATGGGTCTGGAGACAGTGCAACAAAGATAAAGTAACAGAAGAGACAAAAAGGGTATTCATCCCCGTTGATTTAATGGAAGGTCTCTCAGATGATATATGGGAAAACATAGCAAAAGATTTAGAAAAATATTTAACAGAAGACCGGCTTGGTAAGATAATACACATGGATTTATTAACAAAGTATAAAAACACAACAGAATTTTAACCTTACTTTTTTAAGATTTTATTTATTTAAAGATTTTTTCAACTCCGTTAGTAATGCAAAATGTGTTCTCTCTTCTTTTATGATTTCATCTATTAGTTTTTGCTGGCCCTCGTGTACAAACCCCTTTGATTCCTGATAAAACAATATGGAATCTAATTCACGCTGAATCGCAAAATCAATGGCAGCCACTTCATCTTGGATTATGGCAAGCTCTTTCTCTTGAGACTGTTTAACAAAAATCACCTTCCCGTCTATGAAATCCCTCAAATTTGCCATGTATTCACCGGGATAACTCTCCGGAGGTCTATTGTCCTGAATCTTTTCGTATAGTTCCTGAAAGATCCTTTTGTGCTTAATCTCTTCATCGGCAAGCCTGTTAAATATCTTTCTTACCTCATCCCTTGTGGCATTTAATGCTGCCTTGTGATAAAAGATCTCACCATATTCTTCAACCCTTATTGCAAATTGAAATATATCTGCTGCAGTAAAAATATTCATCCTTTCCTCCTAAATGGAAACTAAAATTTTTTAATATTATATACGATTTTTTAGACCAAACTCTACAAAATATTTCTTTTCTGTCTCCCTATGCCTCTATCGCCTCCCTTACCTTCACAGAGTATTCGAAGCATAACCCCCCAGCAAGGACAATTTTATTGTTTTATCTTTGTTTTTTAAAAATTGCCATAATGGACTGATGTTGTCAAATAGAAACGATATTAAAATTATAATTTAATCAAGGCCTTATTATCTTTTTTGCCTTAAACAGAGTCTCTGTTATGTCATACATGTTCGAGATGCTCCCAACCTTTAGTTTTTCTTTGAGATTGAAAAAATTTAGGCACGTGCCACATACAAGGACCTTTACCCCTTGATTCTCTAGGGCATTTAAATCGTGCAATACATCTGAACCCTCAATAGCCAATTTTACCCCTCCATTATATAAAATCAAAACATCAGGTCTTGTATCTATTTCAGTAAGGGTATGTAAAAAAGACCTCATAAGCACAATGCCCAGTTCATCATCATCAAGACCCATTTTGTTTGATGAAACAACAACAATTACAGGCCCCTTAGAAGGGTCTTTTTTTTCAATCTCACAGGATATCTCTTCTGAATGTTCTTCTTTAATGTTTGTGTTTTCTGTCTTTAAAATGTGTATGAAAAAAACATTGTTTGGCTGTTCTTTTACATCAACTAAACAACCTGCATTTATGGCAAATCTCTTTACATTCTCTAAGGCCACTGTATTATCCACAATCACTGTTATGTCCTTCTCCGTCTCCAATGCCTTTTTTGTTAAAAGCACAGGTTGGGGACAGGCAAGACCCCTTGCATCAACCGTTTCTTTCATGATTCCTCCTACTTTTTATTTAATATTTAATTAGGGTTGCTATTGTTTCTTTTTTTGTCCTAATGCAATCTTTTCAATGGCTTCAGCAGCAATTTTTATCTCTTCTTCTGTGTTGAACATACCAAAGCCAAACCTGACTGTGCCCTCTGGAAAACTGCCTATTGTTCTATGTGCCGATGGTGCACAGTGCAGTCCAGGACGGCTCATAATATTAAATTCTCTATCGAGTATATAAGAAATGTCTGATGGCATCATACCCTTTATATTAAAAGAGACAACGGGTATTTTTTTGTTAACATCATTAACCCCATACACCTTTACACCTTTTATAGAGGTGACGGCATCCAAAAAGAGTTTTGTAAGATGCATCTCCTTTTTTCTGATATTTTCTACCCCCAATGTTTTTATATAATCAATTGATGCGCCGAGACCTGCAATGCCTATTGTATTAGGTGTGCCTGATTCAAACCTGTCAGGCATAAAATCAGGATGCTCCTCATATTCGGATCTGCTTCCTGTGCCGCCCTGTTCAAGGGGTTTTATCCTTTTTTCAAGGCCTTTTTTTAGATAAATGCCTCCTGTACCCTGGGGGCCATAAAGGGATTTGTGTCCTGTAAATACAAGGATGTCGATAAGCTGTTCCTTTACTTGAATGTTTACGCTACCCACTGTTTGAGCACCATCAATACAATAAATAATATCCCTTTCTCTGGCTATTTTTGCTATCTCATCAATGGGCATTATCGTTCCTACCACATTTGATGCATGGGTTGTAATAATTAAGGTTGTATTTTTCTTTATAGCCTTTAAAACATCCTTTGGGTCAAGCTCTCCCTCTGATGAACTTTTAATTACTGTTATTTCAATGCCTTCCTTCTCTTTTGACCTAAGGGGTCTCATCACAGAGTTGTGTTCCATGCTCGTTGTTATTACATGGTCACCAGGTTTTAATAAGCCATGTATTAATATGTTTAATCCTTCTGTTGCATTTCTTGTGAATATAATAGTGTCCGGGTCTTTGGCACCTATGAGAGATGCCATTAGCTCCCTTGTATTAAAAAGAATACGGGCAGCCTCAATGGATAACCTGTGGGCAGACCTGCCCGGGTTCGCACCTATATTGTTGTTAAAGTCTACCATGGCCTCTATCATGCAAGTAGGCTTTGGCCAGGATGTCGCTGCATTATCAAAATAAATGTATTTCATTTATTAACCCCTTAAATTTAAACAAAATTTTATTTTTTAGATTAGTATTGTGATGGGGACCACACGGGTACCCTATCTGATTTGGCCGGGCGGGACAAAATTTAAAAATAGATTCGACAATTTATATACCTCTATAATCATTTGAAATAATAGCCAAAGATAAATTCTATGTCAAGATAATTCATTTTATAACCCTTTTTTTCAACAAAACATAAGAAATCGGTGCAAGGATTGTGGCAGCTGCCAAAAGCCATAAAATATCGACTATAATGACATTTGATTTGCCTGTAACGCAGGCCCTGCATATGTTAGTAAGATGATACAGTGGTGTCCAGAATGCAATCTTTGAGATAATGGGAGGCAATGTTTTTAATGGAAAAAATATGCCAGAAAACAAAAACATGGGTGTCATAAAAAGGGTGTAAAAGTAATTAAAGGAATCGATGCCTGGCACAATAGCCGTACATATCATGGAAATTTCTGCAAATATAAGACCACTTATAAAAAGCACAGGTATTAAAAATATAACATACATAGAATCAACCATTTTAAAAAATGATATGGCTACGATGATTATGATGCCGTAAAATACACTTTTTGTAGATCCCCATAAGAGCTCTCCTGCCACAAGGTCTTCTATGTTTATCGGTGTGGCAAGTATGGCGTCAAATGTCTTCTGAAATGTCATCCTCACATAAGTTCCATAGGTGCATTCGTATGTAGCTGCAAACATAGATGATGATGCAATAATGCCCGGTGCAATATATTTTATGTAGGGCACCCCCTCTATATCCTTTACAAACGCACCAAGCCCTATACCAAAGGCCACAAGATATAAAACAGGCTCAACAAAGTTTAACACGATGCTTGTTCTATATAGTTTTGTATAAACGGTAAAGTGTCTCTGCCATACCCTGAATGCCCTTTTAATATTCATTGTTATTATTGTTTTCTTCTCCTTTGAGCTTTTTACCTGTTAGTTTTAAATAAACATCTTCTAAATTACCGCCATATGTTTCCATAAGGTGCTTTGGGGTATCTATGATAATGATTTTTCCCCTGTCCATTATTGCCACCTTGTCGCAAAGTTTTTCTGCCTCTTCCATGTAATGGGTAGTAAGTATGAGGGTTGTATCTTTTTCCTTTAAATCTTTTAGTTTATGCCAAACATTGTGTCTACTGTGTGGGTCAAGGCCTGTTGTGGGCTCGTCGAGGATTAAAATCTCAGGGGAATTGATTATTGCCCTTGCAAGAAGAAGCGCCCTCTGCATACCTCCGGATAGGTTTCTTATATTTTCATGGGCCTTTTCCGTAAGTCCTACGTAATCGAGCAGATCGTATGCCAATCTTTTTGAAATCTTATATGGTATTTCAAAATATCTTCCGTAGACAATAAGATTTTTAAATGCCGACAGCTCTAAATCAAGGTTATTATCCTGGGGCATTACACCGATTTTTGATTTTATCTTTGATGCATGCCTTTTTATGTCCATACCCATTATCTCTATATGTCCCGCTGTTGGGGCAACGATACAGTAGAACATACGCATAATAGTAGTCTTTCCTGCACCGTTTGGTCCTAAAAAGCCAAAACACACGCCCTTTTCTATATCAAAATCCACATTATCTACGGCACATATTTGCCCAAAGTATTTTGTGAGTTTCCTTGCTTTTATAATGACCATAAATCCATTTATAATAGCATATTTTTGCCAAAGTTGTTTAGTTGACCTTTAAAATATGATAATCTAAAGATTATTATAGGTTTAAGGAGGCAACATGTCCTTTGGCATATCTTTGAAAAATACTAAGGACACCGCATTATTGGAAAGGCCAGAACTCATTAAATATGTTATTAAAAAAGGAAGAGAAGATATAGGCACCATCCTCTACAATAAAGACATAAGCTGCGTTGAAGTATTTTCAATGGATGAAAAATATAGAGGTAAAAACATAGAGCATGAAATAATAGATGAACTTATATCAAGACAGACACTCATATCATGGCAGCTGGATCGTCAAGATAAATACTTATACGAATTACTACTTCTATATGGGTTTAGGCCATATAAAACTATAAAAAAGAATGGCAATGAAATAGTAAAAATGGAATTAAGTGGAGCTATTGCCCTTGAAAAACTAAAAGCTAAGAAACCTGTAAAAACTTATAGAAAAAAGGAAACCGTTGCTGTGGAATCCATACCAAAAACTCTTTATTACGAAGAAATTAAAGGGAGTCTGTATAATTTAATAGAAAGATTGGGTGGCTTAAAAAGATTTGTAAAAAAAGGTGATACAGTAGTTATTAAACCAAATTTAGTTAGCGACCACGGGATAAAGGATGGCATATATAAAGGGGGTATCGTAACAGATATAAGGGTTATAAAGGCACTGATTGAGATGCTTTTACCTGTGGCAGGAAAAATTATCGTGGCCGAGGGTTCATCTATTAACAGAAGCGCCACAACAAAGATGTTCGAACTTTATGGTTATAATAAACTTATAGGGCTTGATCCATCAAAGATAAGCCTTGTGGACTTAAATAATGATAGGTTAGTCAAAAAAAAGGTGCCTGAAGGAAAACGCATGACAGAAAGAAACATACCTATTACCATGGATATGGCAGATGTAATAATAAATGTGCCTGTGATGAAGATCCATTTTGCCGCAATCGTTTCGTTAAGCATAAAAAGCCTTCAGGGCGCTGTCCCACCCCTTGAGAAATACATGACCCATTATTTTGGACTATGGCAGAACCTTGTAAATATCCACCGAATAATAAAACCAAAACTAACAATAATAGACGGTTTAGTGGGTCAGGAAGATTTTGGCCCTGTATCAGGTACACCTAAACAGATGAACCTCCTTATAGGAGGCACAAATCCTGTGGCCATTGATGCTGTGACCATGAGAATTATGGGTTTAGAGCCCTTATCTTCACCTCCTGTTTTTTTTGCATATATGCAGGGGATGGGGCCTGTGGAAGAGGAAAAAATCAATGTTGTAGGCGCCTCTATTGAAGATGTAAAAAGCCCTTTTAAACAACCTGTTATTGATATAAACGGTGGAAAAGATTTTTTTGTTCACGACGGTGGTGCATGCAGTGGATGCAGGGGTTATCTACACTTTGTCCTAGCAAAGTTACGCCGTTTTGACCCAAAAGACAAAAACAGTCTACTCATTGATAGGCTATTGGATAAAAAGGTAAATGTATTTTTAGGACCACAAAATCCTAAACCCATAAATTCTGATGAAATAAATATCTTTATGGGTATGTGCCAACAGCATAATAAAGACAAAGGAATACATCTGCCCGGTTGTCCCCCTCATGCAGAAGTTATAGTAAATGGTATTTTCAGTATATTCCCGGATGTGGAAAAACCGAAATATGCTGATGAAAGTGAGGAGAAAAAATTAGGGGAAATGCTAAAGCATATATTAGAGAAAGAACAAACGGGTTGAAACAGGCCATCAAGATCATTATATTAGTAATAACATAAAAAAATTACAAAATAGGATAGAATCATGCCTATATACGAATATCGCTGTCATGACTGTAAAAAAATCTCTTCCTTTTTGCTCTTGAGGGCATCAGAAGAAATAGACCCTTATTGCAAGTCCTGCGGTAGCAAAAATGTGGATCGTATCATTTCAAGGGTTGCGGTATTAAAAAGTGAGGAGAAGAGGATGGAAAGCCTCCTCGATCCCACAAAATTTTCAGACATTGACGAAAACGACCCTTCAAGTATTGAAAAATTTATGAAAAAAATGGGAAAGGAATTGGGTGACGAAATGGGAGAAGGCTTTGAAGAGTCCATGTATGAAGCCATGGAGGCCGAGCAATCAACGGATGAATCCTCTTTTGTGTCAGAATCATGAGATACTAATATATCACCTGGCCCTTCCCTTCCCTTAAGACCTCTACTTTATCGTCCATCATCCTTATGACCGTCGATGGTTCACCGATAATTATCCCTCCATCTATTACAAGATCTATCATGCCCTTAAATTTCTTTTCTATCTCCTTTGGGTCTGTGAGTATATCTTCACCTGCAATCCTTGCACTTGTATTTATAACAGGTCTTTCAATCAACTTAACAAGACCTATAGGCACAGGGTGGTCTGGCACCCTTATACCTACCTCTTTTTTATCTGTCATAAGCAATTTTGGCATAATCTTTTTTGCCTTTAAAACAAATGTATAAGGCCCAGGTAGATATCTTCTTAATATATCAAAGGCAAAGTCTGTTATAACAGCGTATTTACTTATCTCTTTAAAATCACTACAGATTATACTCATAGGTCTTCTATAGTCCAGCCTTTTTATTTGATAGAGTAACCTTATGGCCTTTATGTTGAAAAGGTCACAGCCAAACCCATAAAATGTGTCTGTGGGATATGCTATTATACCGCCCTCTATAAGGGTATTCTTAATATGTTCTGTTATTTTCTTTCTCGGTCTGTCTGGATCCCATTCTAAAATCATCTTTTTCTCCCAACAAGCCTTGCAATGGCCTTTTTCTTCCCCTCTTTTTCTGCTATTAGTTCCTCGTAAAGTAAGATTTCAAAATCTTTAAAGTGGCCAAATAGTTCACCGTCTTCAAGGAGATATTCGGGATTTCTCCATCTATCTAACTTGTTTTGCCTTCTAAGATAGGTCTCATACATAATGATACCACCTTTTTTTAAAATGTCTTTTAATTGTCCTATGATGTTCCTTAATAAAAAATAGAAAACTATAATAGCCTCTACACTATTTACCTTAAAGGGGAGATAATTCGCATCGCCTAAAACACAGGTAATATCTCTATCCGGGTTTTTAAATGTCTCTTTAAAAAGCCTTACTGCCTCTTTTGATTTTTCAATACCAATTACTTTGTAGCCTTTTGATGCTAAAAAATTTGCATCCCTTCCATAGCCCATAGCCACATCTATAACATAGCCCTTGGGTATTTTGTGCCAGTATTTTACGAGAAGCTCATGGGGTTCTAATATGCCACTGTAAAAACCTTCCCTGTAACGTTTATCCCAATCCGGTTCTTTTAAATGTCCTTTTTCCATTTTTTGTCTCTCCATGAAACATATGGATTTATTATAGATTATTACGTAACAGTAAAAAATAGATTTTTTATTTTTTTGATGATATAAAAAAATATGGGTATAAGGGTTGCCTTTCTCGATTGTGACGGAACCCTCACAAAGGTAAAAAGCAGCTGGGAATACCTGCATAGAAGGCTAAATATATGGGATGGCCTTGCTGTTCAATATCAAGAACTTTTCAGAGCAGGAAAGATAGATTATGTTGAATTCTGTGAAAGGGATGCCTTTTTATGGAAGGGCCTTACAATAGAAAAGGTTATGGATATTATTTCAGAGATAAAATACCGAGAAGGCGCAAAAACACTTGTTGAATTTTTAAAATCATTAAATGTCTACACAGTAATAGTTTCTACTGGTATATCCCTTGTTGTGGAAAAGGTAAAAAAAGAGCTTGGTATAGATTTGGCTTTATCGAATGAGCTTTTGTCTGAAAATGGAGTTTTAACAGGTGCTGTAAAGATCAATGTAGAATTTAACAAAAAGGACAGGGTAGTAAAAAAAATTTTAAATACCTTTAATTTTGAAAAAAAACATGCCTGTGCTATAGGAGACGGTGAGGGTGATGAAGGGTTGTTTAATGCCGTTAATTTGGCTATAATATTAACGGACAATATTAAAAATAATGAAAAGGACTATATTTATTGCTCTACCCTCTATGATGCAAAAAACATTCTGGAAAGATATATTAAAAGTGAAAAGATTTAATTTTCTTTTTTTTCTTATTGTAATTTTTTTTGTATTTTCTGGGTGTGCACCAAAACAGGTTAAAATCTATGAAGGAGAAACGGAACTCAGAAACAATATAGTAAGAACTGCCATAGAACTCCACGGTAGACCCTACAGAAGCGGGGCAAAAGGCCCTGATGCATTTGATTGTAGCGGTCTTATCTATTTTGTATTTAAAAAATGGGGTATAATGCTGCCTGTCAATACAGAGGGGCTTTTAAAAATCGGCTATGAGGTAAATCAGCAACATGTTCTACCTGGTGATATAGTAATATTTAAAATAAAAAAAGACTTCCATGCTGGCATTATGATTAACAAAACCGAATTTATCCATGCCTCTAAAACAAAGGGCGTTGACATTGATAACATTAAAAATAATAGTTATTGGGGAAAAAGTGTTTTAGGATATCGCAGGATTATTTAATTTCTTTTTGTTGCACTCGTAAAAACAAAGGGTTGAATTTATGTAATTTTTATATTATTATGTTATATATTATTCTTACCTTAGGAAACCTGAAGTTTTCCACATATGTTGAAAAGATGTTAATAATGGTCTAAAAATGGTTGACCTTCTACAATATATTAAACAAAAGATTGCAGGGATTATTAATCAGGACAGTTATAAGACATGGATAGAACCTATTAAATTTTCTGATTTTTCAGAGGGAGTGTTTTCTGTGATTGTCCCCAATGAGTTTTTTAAAGACTGGATAATAAAAAATTTTGAACCTCTGTTCCTTACTATTTTAAAGGACACAGTAGGTAAAGATGTTAAGATGGAATACATAACAGCAAAAGAAGATAAATCTGAAGATACAAAAAAAGGTGTTGTTTATAAGAAAAATGTATACAACCAGTTCAATCCCAAATATACATTTGAAAATTTTGTCGTAGGTTCTTGTAACCAATTTGCCAATGCTGCATCTCTTGCTGTTGCCACAAACCCTGGAAAAACTTACAATCCCTTATTTATTTACGGTGGTGTTGGCCTTGGCAAGACCCATCTTTTAAATGCCATAGGCAATTTTCTATTAAAACACAACACCGTTTCTCAGGAAAGGATATGCTATATTACTGCAGAAGTTTTTACAAACGAACTTATAAACTCTTTGAAATTCAGTAAAATGGATGAGTTTAGAAATAAATTCAGAAAGATGGATGTCCTTCTTATTGACGATATACAGTTTATAGCTGGAAAAGATAGAACCCAGGAAGAATTCTTTCATACATTCAATGCTTTGTATGACAATATGAAACAGGTTGTCGTTACAAGTGATAAGTTTCCAAGGGATATTGAAAATATTGAAGAGCGTCTCCGTTCGAGGTTTGAATGGGGCCTCATTGCAGATATACAACCGCCTGATATTGAAACAAAGGTGGCCATTCTTAATAAAAAGGCAGAAACAGAAAATATCCATTTACCCCTTGATGTGGCATTCTATATTGCATCAAGGGCAGAAAATAGTGTGAGGTCCTTAGAGGGCGCCTTAATCCGTATAGGTGCCTATGCATCATTACACAATATGCCCATTGATATAAAGCTGGCAAGTGAGGTTATGGGTCATATAATAAAAGAAAAAGACAGAGAGATTACCGTAGATTTAATCATAAAGGAAGTAGCCTCATATTTTAACATCAAAACAACAGATATAAAGTCAGTAAAAAGAACGAAATCCATAATGCTTGCAAGACAGATTGCAATCTATCTTGCCCGTAAACTTACAAATAGTTCCCTTGTAGATATAGGTAGCAAATTCGGTGGTAAAGACCATTCTACGGTCATACACTCAATAAAAAAGATTGAGGATGAAATAAAGTTGAAAAGTGACCTAAAAACTATTGTTGAAAAGATAGAGGGTAAATTAAAATCCATATGAATCCACAGAAAAATTGTCTTTATTTTTTATTTATAAACAGTTATTTTCCTTTTATTCTGAACGTTTATGGTAATTTTCAACAAATCAACAGAATTTACTACTAATAAAGAGGTATCTATATGAATATAATAATAGGAAAGAACATATTATACGACCCTGTAACAAAGTTAGCTCCCATATCAGAAAAAAGGTCAACTATGCCCATATTATCCAATCTTTTCATCTCTTTCGGCAGTGAAAAATCCTATATATATGCAAATGACCTTGATATTATTGCTGTTGCTTATTTGGATTTTCAAAGTGAAGAGGATATAAACATTCTCATAAACGGTCGAAGGTTTTATGAGATATTAAGGGAGATGAATGAAGAGGCTATAGAGATGGAACTTATGGAAAATACCCTAAAGATAAAACAAAAAAACACCGAATATATATTAAGTATTCAGGATCCAAACGATTTTCCTGATATGACAGACATCGAAGAGACCAATGAAGTAAAATTGGACGGTGACATATTACTCGAACTCATAGATAAGGTAAGCTTTGCCACATCAAAAGATGAGACTCGTTATCTCCTCACAGGTATGTATATGGAAGGAAAAGAAAATACCATTATAGCCGTTGGAACGGATGGGTTCAGAATGGCCTTACTTACAAGAGAGACAGAGGGGATGTATGATTTTGAAGGCATAGTTATACCGCAAAAAACACTTCAAGAACTAAAAAGAATAATAGATGAAAAGGACAAGGTGAGTTTGTTTATAGGTGAAAATAACATAAAATTTTCTACAGGGAAGATTATGCTTATTTCCAAGTTACTGGAAGGTAAATTCCCTGACTTTAAAAATGTTTTGCCTGAGAAAAATAAAAACATTGCTTTAATAGATAAAAAGCTTTTCTTAAAAGGCTTAAAAAAGATATCGGCAATAGTGGATAAATACGAGCTTGTAAACCTTTCCATGTATAATAATATAATGGAATTAAAGGCAGAATCCGATATAGGAAGTGCAAAAGAATTAATAGAGATAGAATACAATGGAAAAGATATATCCATGAATTTTAATATAAACTACCTTATGGAAATGGTAACCCATGCAAATACAGAGATGATTATCATAAAGGCACCAGACAGTCCAGGGGCAACGATATTTACAGGAAAAGAAGATGAATCTTACAAAAATATAATAATGCCGGTAAAAATATGACAGACTACAGTGCAGACAGTATAAAGATATTAAACGGTCTTGAGGCAGTAAGAAAAGTTCCTTCTATGTATATTGGTAATACAAACATAGAAGGACTACACCATCTTGTGTATGAACTTGTAGACAACAGCGTTGATGAGGCATTAGCAGGATTCTGTAAAAAGATTACTGTAACTATACATAGAGATAACAGTGTAACCTGTGAGGATGATGGCAGAGGCATACCTGTTGATATGTACAGTGAAGAAAACATGACAGCCCTTGAGATAGTTCTTACAAAACTCCATGCAGGTGGAAAATTCGATAAGGAAACATATAAATACTCAGCAGGATTACACGGTGTAGGTCTTTCTGTTGTTAATGCCCTATCAGAGTATCTCGAGATAGAAGTGAGAAGGGATGGGAAGGTCTATTATCAGAGGTATGAAAGGGGAGAAAAAAAGACAGAACTCAAAATTATAGGTGATACAGATAAAACAGGCACAAAGATAAGGTTTAAACCGGATAAAATCCTGTTTGAAACAATAGAATTCAGCAGTGAAATACTTGCACACAGGATGAGGGAGATATCCTTTCTCAACAATGGCATCCACATAGTACTTATAGACGAAAAAAAAGGAAAAAAACAGGAATTTAAACATGAAGGGGGTGTAAAGGCATTCGTTAAGTTTTTAAACAGCAATAAAAATGTGCTATTTGACGAACCTATCTATATAACGACTGTTAAACCACCCCTTGATGGACTTGAACTGGCAATTCAGTATAATGATGGATATAATGAAAACATCTACAGCTTTGTAAATAACGTAAATACAAAAGAAGGCGGGACACACGTTGCAGGCTTTAGGAGTGCCCTTACAAGGTCTATAAATAATTTTATCCAGACCTCTTTGAATCAGAAACAAAAAGAAAACGTTTCAGGAGATGATATTAAGGAAGGTCTTGTTGCAGTGCTCAATATAAAGATTCAGAATCCTCAGTTTGAAGGTCAAACGAAGACAAAGCTTGGTAATAGTGAAATAAAGGGCCTTGTTGAATCAATTTTAAATGAAAAACTAACAGAGTTTTTCGAGTTAAATCAGGATATAACAAAGATTATAGTGAATAAGGCACTGGAGGCAAAAAAGGCAAGAGAGGCGGCAAAAAAGGCAAAAGAGCTGGTTAAAAGCAAAAGTCTTCTTGAAAATGGCATATTACCCGGAAAACTTGCAGACTGTCAGGAATCAGACCCTGATATATGTGAATTATATATCGTTGAGGGTGATTCTGCAGGTGGCTCGGCAAAACAAGGTAGAAACAGGAAAACCCAGGCTATTTTACCGCTTAAAGGAAAGATATTAAATGTAGAAAAATCAAGACAGGAAAAGGTACTCACCAACCAGGAGATAAAATCCATTTATCTTGCCTTGGGTATAACCCCGGACAATATTGATAAAATCAGATATAAAAAGATCATCATCATGACAGATGCCGATGTGGACGGTTCTCACATAAGAACACTTCTACTTACCTTGTTTTATAGAAAGATGATAGATGTGATAAATAAAGGGTATCTTTATATCGCCCAACCACCCCTTTATAAAATCAAACAGGGAAACAAAGAGATTTATGTAAAAGATGAAGAAGAATTTGAAAGAACAATACTAAAAAAGGGCGTTGAAAAGATTAAATGCATACTAAACGGAAAAGATATAGATAACACCACATTTGAAAAAGACCTGGAAAGATTAAGGGAGGTGGAAAAGTTTCTAAGGGAACTTAAAAGAATAGGAATAGACGAGGATATAGGCCTTGCCCTATTTATAGCGGATATTAAAAACAGGGAAGGCTTTGAAGTTAAAGATAAACTTGAAGAAGCAGTTAAGCAGATTCCAAAGGATAGATTTGAAACGGAAATTATTAAAGATAGGGAGCATAACCTCTATTCTTTAAGAATCTATGAAAAAGAACAAAAAAACTCCTTTGTGGAAATAAACTATGAAATGTGCAGTCAAGATGATTACCTTGAGGCAATCTCTACCTTCAACGCTGTAAGGGATTATTATACAAAGGAACTAAAGATTATAGACGGGACAAAGGAGATAAAAGATATAAAGGTAAAGGATTTATTAAAATTGATAAATGAAAAAGGTAAAGAGGGTATTACAATTCAGAGATATAAAGGTCTCGGCGAAATGAATCCAGAACAACTTTGGGAGACCACAATGAATCCTGAGAAAAGAAGGCTGCTCAAGGTATCCATAGAAGATGCAGTCATTGCAGACCAGGTTTTCACGGTTCTTATGGGCAACAACATAGAAACAAGGAGGATGTTTATAGAAGAAAATGCCTTAAATGTAAGAAATCTCGACATATGATTAAAATTGGTATAACCGGTATAATTGGCAGTGGCAAGACAACTGTCTCAAATCTTTTAAGAAGCAGGGGTTTTAAAGTAATAGATCTCGATAGTCTTGCAAAAAATGCCCTTGAAAAAAAAGAGATAATTGAAAAGATTAGAAGCGAGTTCGGCGAAGACGTTATTATAAAGGGAAAGGTAAGTCCTGAAAAATTAAAAGGCATTGTATTTATTAGCAAGGAGAAATTAAAAAAACTCGAAGGCATTATACATCCTGAGGTAATAAAAGAAATATCTTTACAGGGAGAAATTTTAAAATCAAGGGGCGAGGGGATAATGATAATAGATGGACCATTAATCTTTGAGAAAGGGCTGCATAAAGAACTCGATAAAATTATAGTAGTCTCGGCAGAACAGGGTCTGATAAAAGAAAGATTGAAACAAAGGGGTATGGATGAAAAAGACATTGAGGCAAGGACATCCTTTCAGATACCCCTTTCGGAAAAAGAAAAATTAGCCGATTATGTGATATACAACAATGGAACAAAAAAGGATCTACAAACACAGGTTGATTTGCTTATAGAAAGGATAAGGGAATGGGAGGAAAAGGATGCATCTAAATGAAATGAAAAGAAAAAAAATAGGGGAGCTTACAAACCTTGCAAGGAGTTTGAATATTGAAAATGCAGCAGGATTAAAAAAACAAGAACTTATCTTTGCCATTTTGCAGGCTTTATTAGATAAAAACGAATCTGTTTATGGTGAAGGTGTCTTAGAGGTCTTATCCGAGGGATTTGGGTTTTTAAGATCACCAGATTCGAATTATATGCCAGGACCAGATGATATTTACATATCTCCATCTCAGATAAAAAGATTTGGATTAAGAACAGGAGATATTATATCAGGCCAGATAAGGCCTCCAAAGGATAATGAAAAGTATTTTGCCCTGCTTAGGGTAGAAACCATAAACTTCGATGACCCTGATGTGGCAAAGGATAAGATAATATTTGATAACCTAACCCCACTCTATCCAAACAAAAGAATTACCCTTGAGACCACTCCTGACAATCTTTCCACAAGGGTAATGGACCTTTTTACACCCATTGGAAAGGGCCAAAGGGGTCTTATCGTTGCGCCTCCGAGAACAGGAAAGACAATGTTACTCCAGCTTATAGCAAACAGCATAACACAAAACCACAAAGAGATAGACTTGATAGTGCTGCTTATAGACGAGAGACCTGAAGAGGTTACAGATATGCAGCGTTCTGTAAAGGGTGAAGTTATAAGCTCCACCTTTGATGAGCCTGCAACAAGGCATGTTCAGGTGGCAGAGATAGTGATAGAAAAGGCAAAAAGGCTCGTAGAGCACAAACACGATGTGGTGATCTTGCTGGACAGCATTACAAGGCTTGCAAGGGCATACAATACCGTTGTGCCTTCAAGCGGTAAAATCCTTTCCGGCGGTATAGATGCCTCGGCCATGCAGAAACCAAGGAGGTTCTTCGGTGCTGCAAAAAACATTGAAGAAGGAGGGAGCCTTACGATCATCGCAACTGCCTTAATCGATACAGGCAGTAGGATGGACGAGGTAATCTTTGAAGAATTTAAAGGCACAGGCAACATGGAGATATACCTTGACAGAAAACTTGCAGAGAAAAGGGTTTTTCCGGCTATAGATATTAATAAATCAGGCACAAGAAAGGAGGAATTATTAATAGAAAAAGACGATTTATCAAAGATATGGCTTTTGAGGAAGGTGCTTCAACCTATGAATCCTGTTGAGGCAATGGAGTTTCTCCTTGAAAAGCTCGAAGATACAAAGACAAATAAGGAATTTTTAAATTCCATGAGTAAAGGAGGATAAAGATGAAAAAAAACATACACCCAAATTTAAAAAAGGCGATTGTAAAGTGTGCATGCGGCAATACGTTTGAAACCTTATCAACAAAAGAAAAGATAAACGTAGAAATCTGTGCAAAGTGTCATCCCATATTTACAGGAAAAGAAAAACGTATAGACTCTGCAGGCCAGGTGGAAAAATTTGAAAAACGTTATGGTAAAAAGACGGCATAATGTTTGAGAAGTTAGATCAGATTAACGGACGATACGAAGAGCTTGAGGCAGAATTGGCAAGGCCAGAGACCCTTGCCAATATAGATACATATAAAAAACTGGCAAAGGAATATAACGACCTTAAAGAGATAGTAGAATTATATAGGGAATGGAAAAAAACGGATGAGGATATAAAAAATACACAGGCGCTTTTTGAAATAGAAAAAGATGAGGATATGAAGACCCTGATAAAGGAAGAGTTAGGAGAATTACAGGGCAAAAAAGAGGGGCTTGAAGAAAAACTAAAAGAACATCTTTTAAGGGCACACAGGGAAGATGTAAAGAGTATGTTCCTTGAGATAAGGGCAGGGGCAGGTGGAGAAGAGGCAGCCCTTTTTGCCCGGGAACTTTTCGGCATGTACATGAGGTTTGCCGAAAAGATGAAGTGGAAGACAGAGGTAATGTCCACAAGCCTTTCTGATTTAGGTGGGATTAAAGAAATTATAGTGCTTATTGATTCAAAAGATGCATACAATATGCTTAAATACGAAAGTGGGGTCCACAGGGTTCAGAGGGTGCCCATCACAGAGGCACAGGGCAGGATACACACTTCAACGGTTACAGTAGCAGTGCTTCCAGAACCTGAAGAACTTGAAATTGATATAAACCCCGATGATTTAAGAATCGATGTATTCAGGTCAAGTGGACCAGGTGGTCAGCACGTAAATACCACAGATTCTGCCGTAAGAATAACCCACATACCAACAGGGATAGTTGTAACCTGTCAGGACGAGAAATCGCAGCATAAAAACAAGGCAAAGGCATTGAGGGTATTAAGGGCCCGTTTGAAAGAAAAAGTAGAGGCAGAAAAGGAAAAAGAGATATCCCAGGAAAGAAAAAAACAGGTAGGAACAGGAGATAGAAGTGAAAGGATAAGGACATACAATTTTCCCCAGGGCAGAATAACGGATCACAGGATTGGCCTTACCCTGTATAAACTCCAGAATGTGCTCGATGGTGACATGGAAGACATTATAAATCCCCTGATTGCCCATTTTCAATCAGAGGCCTTAAAGGCAGGTTAAACCATTGACCATTTCAAGACTCATTTCAGAACTAAATGGCATCACATGGATCGAAAAGATTTCCCTTCTTTCTTTTGCTTTATCAAAAAAGAAAGAGGAGATACTTATAAGACCCAATGAAACAGTTACAGAGGAAAAGTTTAAATTTATAAAGACCATTTTCGAAGAGAGAAAAAACGGCAGACCCTTAGCATATATTATAAATTCCAAGGAATTTTTTTCAGAGGAATTTTTTGTAAACGAGTCAGTATTGATACCAAGACCTGAAACAGAGATACTTGTAGAAGAGGCAATTAATATTATAAAAGATATGAAGGGGCAACCAAACATTATGGATGTAGGAACAGGCTCCGGGATAATAGGCATTATGATTGCAAAACATACAGGCATAGATGTTTTGTGTCTTGATATTTCAAGGGAAGCGCTTAGGGTGGCATCCAAAAACAGTGAAAGGATAGGCGTTAAAGGAAAGACCTTTTTTGTTTGTTCTGACCTTTTAGAAGCTATAAAAGAAAAAGGTAACTTTCATGTAATTGTGGCAAACCTTCCTTACGTAAAAACAAAAGAATGGGAACACTTAATGAAAGACGTAAGAGATTATGAACCTAAGCTTGCCCTTTTAGGAGGAGAAGACGGCCTTGATCTGTATAGAAGGCTTATTAGAGTTTTAGAAAGGGTTATTTGTGAAAAAGGCTGGTTTTTATGTGAAGTTGGTGGGGCAGAACAGGCAGAAGTCGTTTCAGAAATGCTTATTCAAAAAGGTTTTAATGTTTCAAAAATAAAAGACTACAGCGGCACAGAAAGGATAATTAAGGCACAATGGATAAATTCGTTATAGAAGGCGGGGAAAGATTAATAGGCAATGTGAAAATCAGTGGTTCAAAAAACGCTGCCCTTCCCCTTCTTGCAGCAACACTTTTGCAAAAAGGTGTTTATGAAATAGAAAATGTCCCCAAATTAAAAGACATAAACACCATGTCAAAGCTCCTTGCCGTGCTCGGTGCCAAGGTTCAGTGGATAAAAGAGGGTGTTTTGCAGGTAGACACAACGGGAGTTGAAAATTATGTGGCACCCTATGAACTCGTAAAACAGATGAGGGCATCTGTTCTTGTCCTTGGATCCCTAACAGGGGGGCTTAAGAGGGCTGTTGTGTCTTATCCGGGCGGTTGTGCCATAGGTGAAAGACCCATAAACCTCCACATCCAAGGCCTTCAGGCATTGGGTTGTGATGTAACCATTAAAGAAGGCTATGTAGACGTAAATGCAAAAAAATTAAGAGGCGCAAGGATTAGATTCGATACAACCACTGTAGGTGGCACAGAAAACATCATGATGGCAGCGGTTCTCGCAAAGGGAGAGACGATAATAGAAAATGCTGCCCGCGAACCAGAGGTGGTTGACCTTGCCAGGATGCTAAAAAAAATGGGGGCAAAGATAGAAGGCGAAGGAACAGAGATAATAAAGATAAAGGGCGTTGACGAGCTTACACCCTGTAAATATACGGTAATACCCGATAGGATTGAAACAGGCACATTTTTAATTGCCTGCGGTATTACAAGGGGAAACATTGTGATTGAAGGATGCAATCCTGGACACATAAAAGCACTCCTTGATAAATTAAAGGAAGCAGGTATGGACATCACAGAAGATGGGGATAAGATAAAGGCATCCATGACAAAGAAAAGGGCATCGGCAGTGGATATAAAGACCGCACCGTATCCTGGATTCCCAACAGACATGCAGGCCCAGATCATGGCGCTTATGACCGTATCAAGGGGCGTGAGTGCCATAACAGAGACCATATTTGAAAACAGGATGATGCATGCCGCAGAGCTAAGAAGGATGGGTGCGGACATTAAGGTTATAGGCAACACGGCCATTGTAAGGGGTGTAAAGATGTTATCCGGTGCCAAGGTAATGGCAACGGATTTGCGGGCCAGCGCATCTTTAATACTCGCTGGCCTAACTGCATATGGAAAAACCGAGATATTGAGGATTTATCACTTAGATAGAGGCTATGAGGCCATCGAAGAGAAGCTAAAAAAACTCGGTGCAAAGATTGAGAGGGTAAAGGATGAAGGTCTGGGAGCTTGAAAAAGAAAGAGAAGGGTTACTGGATTTTATACTGAAAACGAGACAGAAAACAAGGGTGGATGTGAGACATACAGTGGCTACTATAAGGGATGAGATTATTGCCAAAGGGGATGAGGCGATAAAAGGACTTTCTTATAAATATGATAACTGGGATAAAGATTACCCGTTAAAAATACTACCAGAAGAAATAGAAGAGGCCGCAAGAAAAATAGCCAAGAAAGATATCTCTGTTTTAAAGGGCATGATAAAGAATGTAAGGCTTTTTCATTTAAATCAGGGGGCAAAGAAGAGGATATATAAAAAAAGGGGCTTATCTGTTGTGGAAGATTATGTGCCTGTTGAAAAGGCCCTAATCTATGTCCCTGGCGGAAGGGCTGCATATCCATCTTCGTTGATTATGGCTGCGGTGCCTGCCCAGATCGCAGGGGTAAAACACATATACGTAACTACACCTACACCTTATGGCCTATTAAACCCTTATGTGGCAGCAGCATTACTTCTTCTGGGCATACAGGATGTATACCGGATAGGAGGCGCCCAGGCCATATATGCCTTTTCCTTAGGTATAGGCACAATACCTAAGGTTGATATTGTGGTGGGTCCTGGTAATGCCTTTGTAGATGAGGCAAAAAGGGATGTATACGGTTTTGTTGGTATTGATATGCTTGCAGGGCCTTCTGAGTTAATTATTCTAAACACAAAGGAAGCTTCGCCAGAATTTATTGCCAGAGACCTTTTTTCCCAGGCAGAACACGATGATATGGCAACGGTAGGTCTTTTTTCAAACTCAAAGACGATGATTAAGAATGTCATGAAAGAGATGGAAAGGCTTATGGTAATAAACGAGAGAAAGGACATCATTGAAAGGGCAATAAAGGCAAACAGTTTTTTTGTGTATTTTAAAGATATTGAAAAGGCCATTGATTTTATAAACACCATAGCCCCGGAGCATATGGAATTTATAGGCGATGAAGGCCTTGCAGATAAAGTATTGTATCCTGGTATTATCTATATAGGGGAGATGACCCCTGTTGCTATAGGTGATTATTACATCGGCACAAACCACATCCTGCCTACAGGAGGTGCAGGGAGATTTACAGCAGGATTATCTGTAGATACATTTAGAAGGAGAAGGGTTAAGGTTAAGACGGACAACTTATTTTTTGAAAGATTTGGAGAAAAGGCAGAAAGGCTTGCAAGGATAGAGGGGCTTTTTGCCCACGCAGAGGCAATAAAGGCAAGAAAAGGGGTAAAAAGATGAAACTAAAACTCGGTTTACCAAAAGGAAGTCTTCAGGAGATCACCTTTAAGATTTTTAAAAATGCTGGGTATTCCATAAAGGTGCTCGAGAGGTCATATGTGCCAGTAATAGATGACCCTGAGATAGACTGTCTTCTTATAAGGGCGCAGGAGATGGCACGATATGTCCAGGATGGTATCCTCGACATGGGTATTACAGGTTATGACTGGGTGCTTGAACAGGATGCAAAGGTAGTGGAGCTTATAAGATTGAAATACGGAAAAGTGGGCTTCCGGGGGGTAAAATGGGTTGTAGCGGTCCCAAATGATTCACCTATTCAAAAACTGGAGGATTTGGAAGGCAAAAAGATTGCCACAGAGCTTGTGGGTTTTACAAAGAGGTTTTTTAAGAAGAAAGGGATAAATGTGCACATAGAATTTTCGTGGGGTGCAACAGAGGTAAAGCCACCGCTACTGGCTGATGCCATTGTGGAGGTGACAGAGACAGGTGCATCTTTAAGGGCAAACAACCTAAGGATCATTGAGACCATTCTCGAATCTGAGACAGTTCTCATTGCAAACAAAAATGCATGGCATGACCGTTGGAAGAAGAGAAAGATGGAAAACCTGATGATCCTTTTAAAGGGTGCCCTTATGGCAGAGGAGAAGGTAGGACTTAAGATGAACCTGCCGAAGAAGAATATAGAAAATGTTTCAAAGATACTCACATCCTTACATACACCAACCATATCAAACCTTGCGGATGAGGATTGGGTGGCCATGGAGGTAATAATCGATGAAAAGACAGTAAGGGACATAATCCCTGAATTAAAAAGGGCCGGTGCACAGGGCATTGTGGAGTATCCTTTAAATAAGGTAATACCCTGAAAAAAGGGGGGATAATGAAAAGAAAAGCAAGCATTGAAAGAAAAACCAAAGAAACGGATATAAAGATAATTTGGATGTTAGACGGGGTGGGGAATTCAAGTATAAATACAAAGATACCCTTTTTCAACCATATGCTTGAACTCTTTTCAAGGCATGGATTGTTCGACCTTGAAATACATGCTACAGAGGATATCGAGGTAGATTATCACCATTTAGTAGAGGATGTGGGCATTGCCATGGGCAGGGCATTAAAAGATGCCATTGGAGACTTTTCTGGTATAAAAAGATATGGCCATGCCGTTGTCCCTATGGACGAGGCACTTTGTCTACTGGCAATCGATTTAAGCGGAAGGCCAAATTTTGTTTTTAAGGGAACCTTAAAAGGACGCACAGGGAATTTTGATACAACCTTGATAAAAGAATTCTTTAAGGGTTTTGTAAACGAGGCAAAGGTAACGGTTCATGTGAATCTTTTTTACGGTGATAATATACACCATAAAATTGAAGCGGTATTCAAGGCTTTTGGAAAGGCACTACGAGAGGCCATAACACAGGATAAGAACATTAAAGGACCCCTTTCAACAAAGGGGATAATTTAAAGGAGGTTATGATGAAGACAGGTATTGTTAGAGAAGATATATATATGGAACATGTTATGGACTATTACCATCCAGAAAGCCCTGAGAGGCTAAAGCATATATACTCCATGCTTGAAGAAATTGGTCCAGAAAATATAGAACGTATACCTGCAAGGGACGCAACCCATGAAGAGATTGCCTATGTGCACGATGTATCATACATCGAATCCATATCTGCTACAAAAGGGAAGAGTGTTAGGCTTGATCCAGATACATCTACCTCTCCAAAAAGCTATGAGGCAGCCCTAAAGGCAGTAGGAGGGCTTTTGAGACTCATTGATGCGGTAATGGAGGGCAAGGTAGATAACGGCTTTGCCTTAATTAGGCCCCCTGGTCACCATGCAGAAAGAAATAGGGCAATGGGGTTCTGTCTTTTCAACAACATAGCCATAGGTGCCAGATACCTTGAAAAAAAATACAATATAAAGAGGATTATTATAGTTGATTTTGACCTCCATCACGGAAACGGCACCCAGCATAGCTTTTATAGGGATGCAACGGTTCTTTATTTTTCAACGCACCAGTATCCGTATTATCCTGGCACAGGATGGATAGAAGAAACCGGTGAAGGAGAAGGAAGGGGATATACGGTAAATGTGCCCTTTTCTTATGGAATGGACGACGATGATTATATGCATGCCTTTAAAGAGGTCCTTGTGCCTATTACTGATATGTATAAACCTGAATTTATACTCGTGTCAGCTGGTTTTGATGCCCATTATAAAGACCCATTAGGAGGCATGAAGGTTACTGAAAAGGGCTATGCCATGATGACCCGCATCATGCTCGATCTGGCAAAAAAACACTGTAATGGCCGAATAATCTATGCCCTTGAGGGCGGCTATGGTTTAGAAGGGCTTAAAAATTCTGTCAAGGCAGTTATTCAAGAGTTAAGGGGCATCAATGCCTTTGACGAGTATAAGCAGGATGCCCCTTCAAATGAAGCTGTAAAGATCGTGGAAAGGCTTAAAAAGACTTTAAGCCCTTATTGGGGTGTGTTTTAGCCCTTCCAGATCATATCCTTTAGTTCTTTTCCTACCTTAAAATAGGGGAGTTTTTTGGGGTTAACCTCAACAACCTCCCCTGTTTTGGGGTTTCTCCCTTTATATCCCTTGTAATTTCTCACAGTGAAACTTCCAAAACCCCTTATTTCAACCCTTTCACCTTCTATTATGGCATTTTTTATTGAATCTATAATGGTATCAACGGCTATTTTGGCAATCTTCTGGTTTAGCCCCAGATCCGATGCAAGCTTGTTAACTATATCGAGTTTGTTCATAAATCCCTCCTGATCCTTTCATTTTTTGTTTTTCCGCTCTTAAAATTCAAGAATATAGATTTTATCTATATTTTTATTAAAATTACAAGAAAATTCATCACTTTTACACTGCATAACTATGCAATCCTGAGAGGAGAAAATTAACACCAAAATAGGTAAACATGACGCTGAAAAAACCGATTATGGAAATCAAGGCTAACCTGTTACCCCTCCATCCTTTTACAAATCTTGCATGAAGTAAAAGGGCATATACGATCCATGTTATTAGCGACCACGTCTCCTTTGGATCCCAACTCCAGTATGAACCCCAGGCATAATGTGCCCAAACAGCGCCTGTTAAAATGCCTGCACTTAACATGGGAAACCCTACCATTATGCTTTTATAGTTTATCTCCTCGAGGGTATCCTTATCTGGCATTATTGACCAATCAACCCTTACAAAATAGAGTATACTGCAAATAAAGGATATTACAAAGGCTGCATAAGATATAAAGCAAGTTATTACATGTATATGTAGCCAATTACTCTGTAATGCAGGTATCAAGGGCTGAATGCCTTTATCTACACCTGGCGATAAAGATGCATAGGCTATAAAAAAGAGGGCACCTATGATGCTAAACATGGTTATTATAGGATAGGTAAGCCTTTTTTTCATTAAAATTATCATAAGGCATATACACCAGGAAAAGAAGATGAGGGATTCGTATAGATTGGATAAGGGTGCGTGCCCTATGTCTAACCTATAAGAATCTATCCATCTAAAGATAATCCCTGCAGTATGTAAAATAAAATTGATGTATATGACCCACCAGATTGTCTTAAAAATAACCTCTTTTTTAAAGGCAAAATAGATAAAATGAAGCAATAAGATGATAACGTAGATAATGGTAGCAAGCCCAAGTATCTTATGATGGATCAGTTCCATTTAATCCCCTCATTATCTTTTCAAATGCTATCCTAAATCTCTCCTTATGCTTTATGCTAATTCCTGCCACAATCAAAGCATCAGGTAGCCTTCTTATATAGACCCTTCCTGATATTACAAAGAAATTTATGTATAGGCCTAAAAGCAAAAGGGCAAAGCCGGTCCACACAATGCTTACACCGGGGTCATAGGTGACCTCCAGTCCTGTCCATAAATCTTCTTTAATATCTTCAAGCATAACAGTCTTTCCAGCCAGATTCCTCTGCTTCATCTTTGGAATGTCCCTTAAAAACCATGCAGTTTTTGGCTCACCATTATTATCGAGATATGCCACCTGCACACCAGGTCCGAAATTATGAATAGAGGCATCAAATCTTATGGGAATCATTATAAAACCTTGCGTTTCGTATTCATCGTGTTCTTTTAAATTGACCTCTTTGCCATCTATTTTAAACATAAATAGAGGCGACACACCATAGCTCGACTGATATAAATGTAACCCTTTATAATTTAAAGGATTATTTACCCTAATATCCTTTTCAAGGATAACCCTCCCTTTTTCTATTACCTCAACAGTTGTAACATAGTCCTTGGGCGAACCATTTGGATAATAACTTATATTAAAATCTTTACATCTAATGGCAAAACCAAGGCCCATCTCCTTTGTTCCTTCACCCCTTAAAAGGAATTTTTCCTTTATATCCCCTTTATGAAGCACAACAAAACCTTTATATCCCCATATCAACCCCACAAGACTGCCTATAAGAATGACAATGATGCTTATGTGTATAAGGGGCACCCCATATTTACTAAATGGGTTTTTTTCGTATATAAGACCATCATCACTGTCATAGATTTTCTTCTTGAAGCTTTTTTTGATTAAAGGAAGTAAAACCCCTTCCAAGTCTTTATTTAACGTGAAGCTAAGCTCCATGTTAGATAAGGTTTTTTCATCGGGAAGAGAAAAAGATGCCCCCTTTTTTTTACGAAAAAACCTTGTGAATGTGCATACCCCGAGATTTATGGCAAATACAACCACAGCGCCTATAAACCACGGCGCATGGTAAATATCGTAGAGCTTAAAAAGAACAATAATCCTTATAATCGTTTCTGAATAGGTAGATAGATACTCTTCAGCCGGCGCATTCTGTTTAATTAAAGTCCCTAAAACAGATGTAATGGCAATGAAAGAAAGGATAAATACTGTAAGCTTTACAGAGCCAAAGAATCCAAAGAGCCTGTTAATCGTATTTTTTTCTTTAATAGAATTGTCCTCAATATCACTGTTTCTTGTGGCATTCGTTGCATTTTGTAGGGGCAGCGGTTCCTTTGGCAACACTCTCTTTATGGCAGTCTATACAGTTTTTGTGATATGTATCCTTTGCTTTTGGTGCATTATCCTTTACCTCATTGATGAGATGGCACTTAATGCAAGGCTCTGGATTATTAGCGTCTTTATCCTTATGATGGCACTTAATGCAATCAATCTTTGTCTTCTCTGTATGGGTTATATGGGAAAAGTTTACAGGAGGCAACTTTCCTCCTTCTAACTTTATAGACATGGGTTCTGCAGGTTTTTTCTGTGCAGCCACCATAGTGATGGTTAATATAAAGGCAATGGCAAAGACCATCAAAACTATAGAAAACGCCTTTTTAGCCATGGGCACACCTCCTGAAATTTACGATATGTTATTATAAAAAACGGCTTTAAGTCAAGGGATGTCTTTTATTGGATAACTGTTGACAACTATGGATAAATTATGGCAATTTTTAGTAGTTAACTATTTTTTAATCCCATGTCCCATAAAACAAGAAAAAAGCCATTATCCCCTGAAAAGAAAAGCACTTATATGCCTTTATCACATAAAAAATTGATTAAAAAAAAGAACAAAAACACCAAAGAAAACATCGAACAGAACGAGGCGTGGTATCGCACAATATTTGAAACATCAGGCACTGCAATGATCGTCATCGAAGAAGATACCACCATTTCCCTTGCAAACGAAAATGCGGTAAAGCTTGCAGGTTTTGATAAAAAAGAAATTGAGGGAAAGAAAAAATGGACAGATTTTGTAGTTAAAGAAGACCTTGAACGGATGAAAACATACCATATGTTAAGGAGGGCCAATCCCGAATCAGCGCCAAAGGATTATGAATTTAGACTTATAGATAAACATGGAAATATTCATGATATCTTGCTCAAGATAAATATGATACCGGGAACAAAGAAAAGTATAGCCTCCCTTCAAGACATAACTGAATTGAAAAGGATTGAAAGGGCATTACAAGAGAGCGAAAAAAATTATAAGGCGTTATTTGAAAACGCTGTAGAGGGTATCTTTAAGGCCTCTCCAGATGGTAGATTTTTGAGTCTTAACCCTGCCATTGCCCGGATGCACGGATTTTCTTCCCCTGATGAGATGAAATCTGAAATTAAAAATATCTTTAAACAATTATTTGTAAAAACAGAAGATATTGAAGCAATGAAAAGGCTTTTAAAAGAGCATGATATAATTAAAAGTTTTGAAGCCTTACAATACAAAAAAGATGGCACAAACATGTGGGTTTCTTTAAATGTTCGCACCATAAGAGACGAAAACAATAAAACCCTTTATTATACAGGGTACGCCGAAGATATTACAAAAAGAAAAGAGGCAGAAGAGAATCTAAAGCGCTTAAGAGAGCTCGAATCCTCTATCTTAAGGGCCATACCCCATGCAGTAATCGGCATTAAAAACCAAATAATAATCTTTGTAAACGAAGGGGTAAAAAACATATTTGGTTATTCACCAGAAGAGCTTATCGGCAAGAGCATACGGATTTTTTACAGAAGCGATGAGGATTATGAAAAAATAAAGAATATGGTTTACCCTATCCTTGAGAAGGAAAGGGTCTGCATAGACGACTTTATATGTAGGAGAAAAGACGGAAATGACATATTCTGTAGGGTAAGTGCTGCAGCTATTGGGGAAACCTTTAATGAAAAAGAGTTCGTTATAGTTTATGAGGATATTACAGAACAGAAAAAGGCAGAATATGCCCTCAAGGAAAATAGGGCGCTCTATGAGAGCCTTGTAGAAGAAAGTTTTGATGGCATCTTTATCCACAACACTGCCAGTATCATTTTTGCCAACCGCCGTCTCCATGAGATGCTGGGATATGAATACGGAGAGCTTGTAGGGTTATCGCCTATAACAGTTACACACCCAAGTTATCGTGAAATCGTGTCACAGAATACATACAAAAGGATGCTGGGAGAAAATCCTCCTGAGCGATATGAAATAAAGGCATTACGCAAAGACGGAACATCATTAGATGTTGAAATATATGCCCATGCCATAGCATTAGATAGGCAACTTGTTGTCCAGGTATGGGTAAGGGACATCACTGAGAGAAAAAGGGCAGAGGCAATACTCAAATCCAGCGAGGAACGCTACCGCACTGTTATAGAATCCTCCAATGATGCCATTACCATTGTGCACAATGGCCA
>Ga0209508_1000316_pt1 | contig 53982 bp, 46 predicted proteins | sample AD_UKC129_MetaG_FD_184427 | JGI IMG/M metagenome (GOLD analysis project Ga0209508, IMG submission 184427) | Active sludge microbial communities of municipal wastewater-treating anaerobic digesters from Canada - AD_UKC129_MetaG (SPAdes) (version 2) | ecosystem: Engineered > Bioreactor > Anaerobic...
TTTTCTTCGGTCACCTCGTCGCTATAGGCATAGCCAGTTTTATCTCCATCAATTACCCGAACTCCTGCTCCTCCTACCAGACCGAAAACAGCACTCTTGAATTTTCCTTCTTCTAAAAGGATGGTGCGCGATATTCTGTTTTCCACGTAGACTTCAGCCAGATCCCCTCCCCTTTTTAAAGCACTGGTAATAACCTTTTGAAGTAACTCTGGTGGGACTTCCAGTTTAGCCTGGTTTCCACCGGCCAGAAGAGCTTTGACCATGGTTGGGGTTAAAGCCATGGCCACCGCTCCCTGCAGGCCCAGAGTCATAAATTTCCTTCGCCCCATCGGTTTTGATTCCGGGAAAAAGTTTGTCATGCTTGTCTCCGCTTTTATTTTTATTTTCAGCTTAAAGTCACTATCATTTTCTGGAAAGCTTTATAGACTTTTATAATCACCCTTCCTTTTAGCCTATCTCTGGTTTCAGGTCAAGCTGAATTATTAATAACCCTGAGTGTAGTGGTTTTTACCAGAAACTTGATTAAAGACTCTTAATCCAGGGAAGCCTCGTCCAGATAATCAGGCAGGGTGGTTGACCAGTTCATTTTATCCCTAATCTCATGGGATAAGTTCTCAATGACCTCTCGTTCACCATGCACAAGAAAAAGTTTGCGGGGTGGTGTCTTTAGATAACCAAGCCATTTTAATAACTGCCGGCGGTCAGCATGGGCGGAGAATCCCTGAATCTGTTCAATGGAGGCCTTGACCTGATAATACTGACCATAAATACGGACTGGAGATTGACCATCAAGAATTTGCCGACCGAGAGTTCCCTTAGCCTGATAGCCGACAAAGAGAATAGTTGATTCAGGTCTGGTGATATTATTGACCAGGTGTTGCTTAATACGTCCACCCGTACACATCCCTGAGCCGGCCATGACGATGGCTGGTTTTTTCAATTTGGCAATGGACTGAGAATCCCTGAAATCCCGGATTAACTGCAGTCCAGGAAATTCGAATGGATTTTGCCCGGTGGCAAAAAGCTGCCTGGCCTCTGCATCCAGGCAGTCCAGATGATGGCTGAAAACATCAGTTACGTTAACTGCCATCGGGCTGTCCAGAAAAACCGGTACTGGCGGTATTTTTCTTCTTCTGACCAGGTTATTTAAATGATACATTAACTCCTGGGCGCGTTCGATAGCGAAAGTGGGAATGACCAGATTTCCCTGACGGCTGACGGTTTGGTTAATTATCTGGGCCAGCCTTTCCGGGATAGAACCTGATTCTTCATGATCACGGTCACCATAGGTGGATTCCAGGAAGATATACTCGGCCTGCTCAAAAGTTTCTGGATCGCGAACCAGCGGCTTATTCCATTGTCCCAGATCTCCAGAATAAATCAGACGGCGCTTTGAACTGTTGTTCCCCGTTAAAATCTCAACCATGGCCGAGCCAATAATGTGGCCGGCCTCATAAAATCTTGCTTTGACCTCTGAATTCAGGTTGATTTCCTGATGATAATCGACTGCCTCTACCAGTGGCAGGGCTCGGTCGACATCAGCGGCTGTGTACAGGGGAAGTTCCGGATAAGGACCACGGCGCCCTTCCCTTTCATGACGCTTTCTTTTTATTTCAGCATCTTCTTCTTGCAGTTTAGCTGCATCGTAAAGGACAATGGGAAGAAGCTCGGCGGTGGGCCGGGTGCAGAGAATTTTCCCTTTGAATCCTTCTCTGACCAGTTTAGGAATCAGACCACTGTGATCAAGATGGGCATGAGTCAAAAGCAGATAATCAATTCTGTCTGGAGGAACCGGGAATGGTTGCCAGTTGCGGCTTTGAAATTCTCTTTCTTGATAAAGACCACAATCAACCAAAAAGTTTAAACCGTTGGCAGAAAGATGGTAACACGAACCTGTTACCTGCGACGCTGCGCCTAAGAATTTAATTTTAATCATTAACTATCCTTTCCGGTCGAAAAATAACTATATTCGACACCGATTAAAACCTGTCTGGTCAGCAGTCTGAACAGAACAAAAGCCTGGCCGAAAAGAATAAGGACAAAAAGGCTTCCAGGCTGGGCGGAAGATAATAGCCGGCAGATAGCCAACCAGATAGCTGAGATAATAACAACTGCCAGGGTAACCAACAGATATAGACCCCACAACGGGAAAAAATGGCGTCCTATAAACTTAAGAGCTGAGGCATAAGAGGCTATGACCTTTTTTGACTCGGCCACTATAAAAATTCTGGCCAGATCGAGTATAACTTTAAAAGCTGGCCAGAGAAGAGCCAGAAGGACTAAAGACAGCCAACCGGCCAGGATAACCGGTCTTTCACTAACCGCCCGGGCAGACCATAAGTTAAGAGGAGCAGATAATATTTTAAAAACCAGAAAGAAAACCATAAGGAATGGAATAAAGAGAACAAGAGACACTAAGAACCGGCTAAAATACCGACAGCCAGCAGCCAGGAAACCCGGGAAAGAGACTCTATCCACCGGGTTAATCATCTGACCAAAGAGCCCGCCGCTAAGAAAGACAGCCAGCACAACCGTAAGCAAAATGGTTACCAGGAAAAAATTGAAATAAGAGGCCAGCAAATTTTGATTAACCAGAAAAATCTCGACGAGATTAAGCTCAAAGGGCATTAGCGAATGTTCTGGCCAGGACAGATGTCCCAGAGAAGTTCTGATCTGGGAATTTACCGGCAGGACTAAGATTAGACAAACGACCATTATAATCAACCAGAGATAAACAGATAACTTAAATTTTTGACCAGCCCGATTAAATCCCGACTTAAGGAAACTAATAGCAGCCATTGACTTCTCCTTTGCCTTATAACCAGCTGGACATGGTAATCAGCATGTTTTGCACCAGCCAGAATAAACCGGTCGTTACACTCATAATTTTCGTCGTCGGCCCTCTTCTGGCATAGCTATTGTTAGATAAATTGGTATCTACCAGCCAGAGGCCGTCAGGATCAAGAACGGCCCTCTTGACCCGGACCGGTTTTTCAAAATAAAAGCGCGCCCAGCGGCTCTGACCATCCCATTCTTTCCAGTCGATGCTACCATCTTCGAATTCAACTTTGAGTTTGAGGTTATAACCAGGAGCAAGCTTTATTTCGCCATAACGCCTCAGCGTAATAATGGTTTCATATATCTTTTGTCTGGATTTGTCTTTTTTCGAAACTGCAGTCTGGTTAGTGGTTTCCCTATCATGTTCTGGACTTACAGTCGGCAGATCATCAAATATTCCCCGGTATTTCTCTGGCTTAATTCTTGTTTCTACATAGCTGATGGCATAATCAAAATCCTTAGCTGCATAGAAAAATTCCTGAAAGAACCAGTTTAAATCCTGACCGGAGACCTCATTGACTACCTGGATAAAATCTTCTGTTCGCGGATGCTTGAACCGATATCTCTGATGATAGGTACGCATAATCCGAGCCCAGGTCTTCTCCCCCAGCAGTCTTTCCAGAGTAAAAAGGGAGGTAGCAGCTCGGTAATAAACATTGAGAGAATAACTACCTGAATTGTAAAAGTTCCAGGAGGAAGTGAGAACCGAATCAAGTTTGGCCACAGGACTGGAAATAACTCTGCCCAGCTGCCAGTCATAGACAGCTGGCAATTTGAACAGCTGGCTTAAAGGCAGGCCATTAAACCTGGCGGGTATTCTGCCAGGACCGTAGGCAATGGCTGAGACCTTGCCCGTTGAATAGGTATTTATCCCTTCATCCAGCCAGGCTTCTTCAAATTCGTTATTGGCCACCATCCCGTACCAGTAATTATGACCGAACTCATGGATAATGACTCCTTCCGGAGTGAGAACATCTTTTTCCAGCAGAACGGAAGTACCGGCGGTAAAAAGAGTTGGGTATTCCATACCACCGCTACCGGTCTTGAAGGGAGGATCAACCATGGTGATTGTCCGGTAAGGATAAGGCCCATACCAGAGGCCATAATATTTTAAAGCTGCCTTTAAAGCCCGGAAGTGACGATCAACCTGATGTCGGTGCTGTTTTTCAATGAGCAGAATCATCCTGACATCAGGCAGTTTGATGTCTCTAATATCAACTCCGAGCAGTTCTGCCATCTGCTGATATTCTTCCGGACTGACCTCCTCTTCTCCTTTAAACCACCGCTCAACTTTTATAAATCTAGGTGAGGCAGTCCAGGCAAAATCGTGAATGTTTTCCTGAGCATAGGTATAGGTGGTTTTCCCGGCCGACCGGTCTTCTGCCTTTTTTATCTCTTCTCCGCAGGCTCCTACCACCAGCTCAGATGGAACGGTAATCCTGACCTCAAAATCGGCGAAATCAGCAAAAAATTCAGAATTTAGGTGGTATTCATGACAGTTCCAGCCTTTGCCTTCTTCGTAAACACCAGGTTTGGGAAACCATTGAGAAATAAAAAACCCATCCTTATAATGGCCGGTCCGAAGTCCGTTCCGCGGTACCTTGGCCTGGAATTCGATATTGAGTTTGATGGATTGTCCTGGCCCCAGAGGCTCGGGCAGGATGATCCGCAGGACAGTCTGGTCATGAGGATTGGGCGGCTCATCGGGACTGATAAAAGTAGCCGATGCCAGGAGATCATGCCCGTCAGCTGTCGTCAGCGAAGTTATTTTAATCCAGCCCCATGCCTCCTCTTTTGTTCGGTATCTTTTAAAATATTTTTCTTGCCTGGCTTCCCTGGCCAGGGTCGATAGTTCATTCTTAAAGGCGTTCCAGTAGAGGTGAAAATACATATCGGGTATATAATCCTGGCTGAGGTTAGTCCAGACTAAGGTTTCCTTAGCCAGCAGGCTGGCAGTTGGCGGTAGAAGTTCGACTTCCAGCTTGTAATCTACAGGCCTCGGTTGAGCCGGGCAGGGAATTGCCGGTAAAAGGCTGATGCTTATTACCAGAATTAAATAGCTGGTTAGGGCTCCTGGCCAGATTGTTTTCTTCATTCCAACCTCTCTTTAAGATTTAAAATACCGATAAAGATTGCTGTCAATAAAATCCCGGCTCCAGTTTAAGACTTGAAGAATCCAGGATTGAAGCCAGCACCTTCTTTATTCTTAGATCTGGCTGGTTAGCCATTCTTCCCAGGCACGGCGCCGGGGAAAGAAGATAAACAAAATAGCTACTGAAATAATCAGGAGAACATAAAAATCGCGGTTAAGACCGGCCAGTAAAAATAATAAAAGGCCAAACAGAGCTGGCAGTTCACTCATTATGACCATAATAATTGATGTGCGATGAAGCTTATTCAACAGGGTTTCAGGTGTATCTCCAGGTTTTTTCTTTAACAGCAATGATTGCAGTAATCTGGCCAGAATGATAGAAACGGCTGCTAAGCCATAAAAGATATAGCGCAGAGTCTGATGATTGGAGAGATGAGAAAAGCCGTAAAATGGAGCCAGATTATGTCTGATCAACTCCTCCAGAACAAAGTATAAAATCAGCGCACCGAAAACCGAATAACCAATGGCCGCAGCCAGATGATGCGTTTTTTTAATGGCTTCTTCGAGATTCATCTACTTCTCCCTTTGTGATTATATTGTTTTTGCCTCAGCCGGGCAAATTTTATTTTGGAGAGGCTGGTTCTGGCTGCAGCTGGACAGGACAGCAGCAGTCATACTGCCCTTTACGCCTGACCTGCTTCTTGGCTCTGACTCCAGGCTCTTAACTGATATAGAGCAGGAAGCCCTTCAAATAATCGCTTTCGGGGTGGAAGACACTGACCGGATGATCGAAGGACTGACGATGATGGGATAGAATTCTGACCCGGCGGCCAGCCTGCAGAGCAGCTTGAAAAATTATCTTTTGAAATAGCTCTCTGTTGACATAATAAGAACAGGAAAAGGTCAATAAAAGGCTGGCTGCTTTCATTTTGCTCAGGGCCAGATAATTCAGACGCTGATAGGCGTGGCTGGCTTGTTTTTCGTCCGCCCTTTTTTTAGCAAAAGCTGGAGGATCAAGAATTACTAGGTCATGGTCAAGTCTGGTTACCTTGTTCAGAAAGTCAAACATGTCCTGTTTGATTAACCGGAAAGAGGAGACTGAAAATCCATTTAAAGCCATGTTTTCCTTAGCCATGGCCAGAGCCGGAGCTGAATCATCTACCAGGTCAACTTTAGCCGCCCCACCCTTTAAAGCCGACAGGGCAAAGCCGCCAGTATAGCTAAAACCATCCAGAATTTTTTTCCCACTGGCCAGTTCCTTTACCAGACGTCTCATTTCACGTTGATCCAGAAAAAGGCCTGTTTTTTGAGTTCCGCGCAGATAGACTTTGAATCTTAGACCACTCTCATCAATCAGGAGTGGTTCGGTCAGCTGTCCGGTCAGTAATCCTTCCTGTTCTTTTAATCCTTCTTCTTTTCTTGAGGGTAAGAGTGATTTTTCATAAATAAATTCTGGTTTAATTAATTCGTTTAGAAATTGAATGACCAGAGGCTTGAGTTTTTCCATCCCAAGAGTTGAGATTTGAATGACCAATCCAGGGTGATACCGGTCAACAATCAGACCCGGTAAGGAATCACTCTCTCCGTTGACCAGACGGCAGGCCTGGGTTGGTCCGTAAAATTTTTCTCTTAATTTTATAGCTTCAATTAAATTCTGGTGCATAGCTTCATAGGGCCTGCCCGGGCCAAAACTGATCAAGCGACCGGTGAGCGAGCATCCCCGGTTGAAATAACCATAACCAAGAAGCCCGCCATCTGCTGAAAAAACTGGATAAATATTTCCATCAATAAAATCAGGAGGAAAAGACTGAATTGCTCCAGAAAATAACCAGTGATGGCGGTTGAGAACCGATTTTTGCCGGCCTGGTCTGAGAACGATTCCTTGTTTCTGATATTCTTTTTTCAAACTTGGCTTTTTTGTATTTTCCATTTTATTACTTACCTGAGAACCATCGGCCGAAGATAATTATTGTCTTTTTCTTATTGAAAATAAACTTCTCCTGAGAAATACTATTAGTTGCGGATAAAAGATGAGTCTTTTTACATGGTTATAGAGTAGTTATCCGCCGGGTCTGAACAGGCAGAGCTGAGTTAATTCTGCCCCAGGTTAGTCCGATTGTCAATTTGAGCTTCACCGGGTTGGTAGGAGCTTATGTTCTTCTGGCTTGGTTTTACTACCGTGAAACTATTTTGATTATAAATTCTGGAAGATGGGTTGCTACCGGTTAGAGCTTAGTTACTGGTGGAGAGGACAACCTTTTATTCTATGGGTTAGCCATTGAAATATACCAGACTTAATTAAGGAGATATTCAAAATGAAAATTAGGACAGTTGTTATTATCCTGGTGATAGTAGTAATGGTGAGCCTGATTGATCTTCAAGCGGACGTCCGACAGCCTGATACCAGACTTCAGGGTCGAGTACTAAGTAGTACCGGACAGCCTGTTGTCCAGGCAGAAGTAAGACTTGATAACTTTGAGAGATCCAGCTATACCAATGAAGAAGGTATTTTCGTCCTTGATGTTCCGGCCGGCAGCAACAGGATTAAGCTGATCATTTCCCACCCTGATTATTTTGAACAGGATTTTCTGGTTAACCTTACAGCTGAAGGGAAAATTCTCAAGTTTGTTGTTAACCCTTATATTTCTCAAAAAGAAGAAGTAGTGGTCACGGCTACCCGTTTCCCTGAACCAGTCACTTCTGTTCCTGCTGCCAGCTCAGTTCTAACAGCTGCAACTATCGAGGAACAACTTCCTGCCCAGGTCACCGAGGTTATCCAGAATACTGCCGGGGTTTCCACTCTTGGCACAGGAGGATTTTCCGTTGTGCCTTCTATCCGTGGTCTGGCCAGAAGAAGAGTGCTCCTTCTCATTGATAATGCCCGCCTTTCCAGCGATCGGCGAACCGGGCCTAATGCTTCTTTCCTTAATCCAGAAGATATACAAAAAGTTGAGATACTGCGCAGTCCTTCCTCTGTCTATTACGGCTCCGATGCTATCGGCGGCGTGATTAATTACCTGACACATATGCCTCAGCCAGAAGAACCTTTACGAGTCAGAGGTTATCTTAAGTATGGTACAGTTAATAATGAAAGAGAAGTCAATCTGTCTTTTTCAGGGGCCGGTCAGAGCTATGGTTATTACTTTTCAGTTAGAGATGACCAGGCCGACAACTATCAATCGCCGGGCAGTGAAATCCCCTGTTCATATTTTGGTCAATCTAGCTTTTTGGGCAAGATAATCAAGTATTCCGCTAAGAGAGAAATTAGTGCCAGCTTTCTTTTAGGGCGCGGCCAAAATATCGGCAAACCAGCCATAAATAGTGATAGTAAGCCAACCTGGTATCCTGCTGAAAATCAGAATTTATTTCAATTTAACTGGAAGGAAAAATCATTTGGACCCAAAGCCCTGCTTAACTTCCATTTATATATTAATCCCAATTATATGGAGACCAGAACAGATAAAATTGACAATTCGGTCAAAACCCAGGAAAGTTATGCCAGGACAGAGAGCACTGATTTTGGCCTTCAACTGTCCTGTGAATTCAGGTTGTTAAGTGGGCTGAGGCTAACGACCGGAGCTGATTTAATCGGTCGGGCCGACAGCCAGGCTTATAATCAGTATATAAATTTTGATGATTATGGCCAGATTAATGAAATAATTGACGAATATCCGTATACTCATGGCCGACGTCTGGATTCCGGTCTTTTTCTGACACTGGACTTTTCAATGGTAAAGAAACTGGATATAACTGGCGGCTGGCGTTATGACTGGCTTTATTCCAGGGCTGAAACTGGCGGTGAAGATTTGTCCACCCGCGATCACTCTCTGACTGGTTTTCTGGCGGCTTCCTATCAGCTTTTCCAGAACGTTTCTCTCTTTGCCAATTATTCTCGTGCTTACCGCACACCTGATATTAACGAGAAATTTTATACAGGTATTACCGGTCGCGGCTTTATCATTGCCAATCCCCAGCTTAAGAATGAATCAAGTCAAAATTTTGATGCCGGCCTCAAAATTAGCGGAAGTCGGATGTTTCTTGGTATCTACGGTTTTGTCTATAACATAGACAACCTGATTGAGAGATATCTAATTGGCAGCCAGCTCTATACCTATGGTAATGTAGAACAGGGCAAAATAAAGGGCGTAGAGTTGGAAGCTGAATATTTTCCCTGGTCTCGCTTATCTTTCTTCGGCAATTATTTTTTTTATGATGGGCAGAGCAAGGTTACCGGTGGTCCGCTTAATGACATCCCATCTCCTAGATTGTTCATAGGAGGCAGAGCCTGGTTGAGTCGTCTTACTCTGGAGATAAGCCTGCTATATCAAGCTAAAAAGGATGAACCTGGCCCGGCTGAGATAGCTATTCCTGATTATAGTTTGGTTAATTTGAGGGCCAGTTACCGGCTTAACCGTGCGCTCAAAATTAATCTCCGGGTTAATAATCTATTCAATAAATGGTATCTGGCCAGGCCAGATCCTGATTCCAGAGAGGAACCTGGTAGGAATTTTCTTTTAGGTCTGAGTTTTTCGTATTAGATAAAAAGGAGCCTGATAGGGAGTGACTGAACTGTTTTTTTTCATTCTGGTTGTCAAGGCGGATGAATGTTGATAAAATCATATCCAAAATCACCGGTCTGAAAGATCTTTAAAATTAGCATAAGATGAAAAAAAAATGGCTAATCCTAAAGTAATAACCATGCCTGGTAATATTGAACCGGAAGTTTATCACTGCTACCGAACTTACACTCCTGTGGAAATTGATGGCAATCTGGAAAAACCGGTCTGGAAAAAAGCCAGAAAGTCAAAGAGGTTTGTTGATCTTGTTTCCGGTCGGCCTGCTTTTTTTGAGACCAGACTGGCCTGTCTGGCCGACGATCATTATTTTTATGTGGCTTTCTGGCTGGAAGAGCCAGATCTTCAGGCTCAGCTGGCAGAAAGGGATTCCTTTCTCTGGCTGGAAAATGATGTGGAAGTCTTTATGGCTGGGCCTGACTGTTACTATGAGCTTCAGATTAATGCTCTGGGTACCATTTATGAAGTTTTTTACGTCTGGCAGGAAGCCCTTCAGCCCGGCGGATTTTTTGATCTTCCTGAATTCGATTTGAGGCGAGGCAAGGTAGACGTGCTGGGAGGCTTTCAGGACAGCAGCCGCTATGGCCGGCATCCCCGGGGCCGCCGCTGGGCATTTATGGACTGGGATTTTCCAGGTTTGAAATGGGCAGTTAAGCTGGATGGTAGTCTGAATGATTCATCTGATATCGACCGGGGCTGGACAGTTGAACTGGCTTTCCCCTGGTCAGGTTTTGAGGTCCTGGCTCAGGGCCGCCCGCTACCACCTTCTCCTGGCGATATCTGGCTGATGAATTTTTTCCGCTTTGAAGCTCTCGAGGCTAATGGACGGAAAATCGAACCATCAATTGGCTGGTCACTCAGCCCCCATGGTGTTTATGATTCCCATTGGCCCGAGCTTTTTGCCCGCATTGTTTTTCTGAAAGAATCAATTTGAAGTTTGAGGTTAAATAAATGGATCAGAGTCAAAACTTAAAAGTTGCTTTTATCACGCCCGAGATGGCCCCTCTGGCTAAAACAGGCGGTCTGGCCGATGTGACTGGAGCTTTACCTAAATATCTCAGCCGGTTAAGTCAACTGGAAGTCACTGTCTGGCTGCCGCTTTACCGTGAAGTAAAGAAAAAAAACCTCAACCTGAAGCAGCTGGCCGGAAACGTCAAGCTGGAGTTGTTGCCAGCCGGAGTCCAGAATAGCTTCTCAATTTTTGAATATCAGGTAGAAAACTTTAAAGTTTATCTCATTGAGAACGATTTTTATTTCGATCGTGATTACCTCTATGGTACTCCTGGTGGTGACTACCCTGACAATGGTCATCGTTTTGCTTTTTTCTGTCTGGCTGTTCTGACTGGTTGGAAGTTGATTAACTGGAAACCGGATATAATCCATGCCCATGACTGGCAGGCAGCGCTAACTTTGGCTTATTTGAAGCATGTCCTGCCGAATGATAGCTTTTATCAGAAAACCAGATCACTTTTTACCATCCACAATCTGGCTTACCAGGGACTTTTTCCTCCTGAAATCCTTCGCCAGGTTGCCCTGCCCTTCTATCTTTTCAACCCGGAAGATATGGAGTTTTATGGCCAGGTTAATTATTTAAAAGCAGGCCTTCTTTATTCTGACGCTATTAGCACTGTCAGCCCGACTTATAGCCAGGAAATTCAGACACCGGAGTTTGGCTTCGGACTGGATGGGGTGTTAAGAAAAAGGAGCGATCGCCTTTTTGGCCTCTTAAATGGTATTGATTACCAGGAATGGAATCCTGAAACCGATCCAGCTCTGCCCGCCCATTACTCACGTCAGGCGCCAGCTGGCAAATTCCTTTGCCGCCAGGAACTTCTTCGCTATTTTGGTTTTGACCCCCAGAGTAAAAAACCGATCATTGGCCTGGTTTCCAGACTGGCCGGGCAGAAAGGCTTTGACCTTCTGGTCAAAAGCCTGGATGAAATATTAAAAAGAGACCTTTATCTCATCATCCTCGGGACAGGAGAAAAACAAATTCAGGACATGTTGCTTGAAGCTGCGAAAAAATATCCGGATAAATTTGGCTTGAAGATAGCTTTTGACGACCGGCTGGCCAGGCTGATATATGCTGGCAGCGACTTTTTTCTGATTCCTTCCCGGTATGAACCATGTGGATTGACTCAGATGTACAGCTTAAGGTATGGCACTATTCCAATTGCTCGCAGCACAGGCGGGCTTAAAGACAGTATTCAGGAATTTGATCCGGAGCGACTGGAAGGCAATGGCTTCCTCTTCCAGGAATATGAAACAAAGTCTTTGCTGGCTGCTCTTGATCGGGCTCTCAGCTTATACCAACGACAGCCTTTCTGGTCAAAACTCAAAGACAATGCTTTTCGCAGTGATTTTTCCTGGGAAAAAGCTGCTTCTAATTATCATGAGCTATATCTAAAAATACTTGAATTTTAGGTCCTGGGTTGTTCACTTTTTCTCAGGTATTCAGCTGCTGATTCCGGTGGCATGGGATTGATATAAAAGCCAGTACCAAGCTCGAATCCAGCCACCTTGGTCAGAATAGGTAAAATCTCCAGATGCCAGTGATAATAAAAATCGATACCAGGCCAGGCTTTTTCGGCCACCTGAGGATTTGGAGCTTGATGAAAAACGAGATTAAAGGGCGGATCAGATAGCTCAGTTTTTAGGCGGCTAAGAGCTTCTTTCAAAACTTCGGCCAGGGCAACAATTTCCTCATCGCTGATCTGGCGGAAAAAAGCCGAGTGCCTTCTTGGAATGATGGCCATTTCAAACGGAAATCTGGAGGCAAAGGGGGTTAGGGCCACAAAGTAGTCATTGTTAAAAACCAGCCTTTCACCGGATTGAAGTTCCTCCCGTAACATTCGACAGATAGCGCATTCGCGGAAAGAATTGCGGAATAACCTTTCTGCCCCATATATTTCCTCTTTGATCCTCTTGGGAACAATCGGAGTGGCTATAATCTGTGAGTGAGGATGGGAAAGTGAAGCTCCGGCTTCCCTCCCTTTATTTTTAAAAATCTGGACATATTGATAGTGAAATTGTTGCTCGATAGCCACCGTCCGCTGACGATAGATTCTTATAATATCGGCCAGGTGATCAAGAGGTAAATCAGCCATTTCCAGATCATGATCTGGATTTTCAATCACTACCTCATGGACTCCAACTCCCTCCATCCATTGATAGCTTCCTCTAGTTTTCCGAGGGGGAAGCGGACCTGGTTTCAGAGCAGGAAACTTATTGGGGACGACCCTGGCTTTCCAGCCCGGCTGGTCAGGTTCAGAACCATCATTCCGGATGGAATAAACTTCGGGCGGAGTCTTCGCTTCATTACCAGGGCAGAACGGGCAGAAGGCTAGATTTTCCTTTCTAATTTCAACCGGGGCCGGCGAATGAAAATCATCCGGACGCCGGCTTCTTTCGGTCGAGATAATAACCCATCTTCCCGTCAACATATCTTTTCTTAATTCTGGCATAGATTCGTCCCTTCTTTTAAAATAATTTCAAATAGCCGAAAATCAGTTGCCAATTAGCTCTTTGATTTTAGCTTTTAATTCATCCAGAGATGAGGATTTGATTATGTAGGCATCAGCTGCCCAGGTCATGAAATCATCCTTATAGCTTTGATAGGCTGTATTGATGATAATTGGAATATCCTTACGCAGCCCCATGACATTGGCAATGAGTTCAATACCGTCTTTCCCTGGCATTCTAATATCCGTAACGATCAGATCGAATGGTTCATTTTTGACCAGCTCCAGCGCTGAATCGGCATCGTGGGCAACCACTACTGAGTAGCCATCATTCTTCAGCTCTTCTTCATAAAGCAAGCTTAAAGCCAGATCGTCTTCAATTAGTAATATTTTTTTCATGATGGTCCCCTTTCCTGGATTTTAAAATAGAGTTTAAACATGGTTCCACGGCCTGGCTTACTTTGAACTTCCAGTTTTCCATTACAGGTATCTATAATGCGCTTGACAAACAATAAACCAAGCCCGGTACCATTTTCTTTCGTCGTATAAAAAGGACTAAATAGTTTATCGCGACTTTTCTCATCTAGACCCGGTCCTGAATCTTTGATAATAATCAAAACATATTTGTCATTATAAGGTCTGGCTCGCAAATAAACTTTGCCTCCTTCCGGTGTCACATCCAGAGCATTATCCAGAAGATTGACCACTGCCTCTTCAAAATAGATCGGGTCGCACTGAATCAGGGGTAAATTTTCATTTATTTTCAACGATATGGTTTTCCTAGCTGCCTTAAGTTTGATATCAGGCCTTTCTACCAGGTTCAAAAGAATGGGCCTGACATCAACCGGCTGTAGCTCCCTGATTGTAATCTTCAAAAAGTGGCTCAATTTATAAATGATATCTTCAAGATGCTTGACCTGCTCTTGAATAATATTCAGGTTTCGCCGGCAACGGTCTGGCTGGCAGGGACTGGATAAAATTTGTTTGGTAAAGCCACCAATGGCTACTATCGGATTCCTTAGCTGGTGAGAAACAAAGGCAGCCATCTCACCCAGGGCGGCCATCTTTTCCATTTCCACTACCTTTTTATAAAGGTTAGTGGTGTAAATATAATTGCCGGCCAGCAGAGCACATAATCTAGCTAGCTCGATATCCCTGGCTTCGATGGGGGCATGGGTGATTCCCTTATCAACCACGATTTCTCCGAGTATCTCATCCTGGGCAACCAAGGGCAAACACAGGAAGCTATCTACTTGAATAAACTTGATAAAATTGGAATCGACCACCGGCTCGTTTTGAGCTTCAGTTACCAGAACAATCTCTTTATTGACGGCCGCTGCGGCCGGTAAAGGCAGCGTCCTGCTCTCCAGATCATAGACCAGTGACTTAAGCCTGGGTTGGATATCCTTAACCATCCTGGTGACCAGGTCGCGATTATAGGCGACTATTTCGGCATAACCAATGCCAGGCGAAGATAGCATCGTCCAGATGGCCTCGGCTTCCTCCGGAGATCGCGGGCCCAACCAGGTAGTCGCTTTTAATTTCATTCCATCATTTAAAAACAGCATAGCCCGATTAAAACCGATACCTGAACCAGCAGTCAGGGCAGTCAGGATTACCAGCAGATTATCTTCAAGTGAAAAAGGCTGGAAAAAGCTCTGGGCAATAATCGATAGTATAACCAATTCTTTGGGGGTCTCGGGATTGAAGTTGCTGGGTTGAAGGCTGTATCGCTCGATCATTCCAGCCTCCAGGCTTTGGGGATAACTCTGATCCCACCCGCGCTGATTTTAAAATAACTCTTGTCTTTTTCCAGATCAAAACCAACTGAAAATTTCGGTGGAATAACAATTTGCTTGTCAAGTATTGTCCGGCGGAGCTTAGCTCCTTTTTTTATGACTGTTCCTTCAAATATTATAGAATCCTCTATTTCGGCTTCATCCTCTACTATGATTCCGGAAGATAAAATGGAATTTTCAATTTTTCCCCCCAGGATCCGGCAGCCTGAACCCAGAATCGAGTTGTTGATATCTCCACTGGTAATGAAAGAAGAAGGATACTGCGGCCGGTAAGTACGAATTGGCCAATCTGGATCGTTAAGCTGGAAAGGAGCAGCAGTTGTCAGAAAGTCCATATTAGCCTGCCAGTAAGCATCTATGGTCCCGATATCCTGCCAGTAATCTTCGTAGGTGTAGGCGTATGTTTTGTGACGCTTGATCAGCTCCGGTATCACATCGTGCCCGAAGTCATGGGTAGATCTGGGATTTTTGGCATCATTGATCAGGGCTTTGACCAGAACAGCCGTTTCGAACATATAGACTCCCATGGAAATCAAAGAAAGTCCGGGTGACCAGGGTAAAGCCGCTGGCTTTTTAGGTTTTTCGCTAAAGCCGGTAATCAGCTGGTGATCATCAACGCTGATCACTCCGAAGCGGCTGGCTTCTTCAATTGGACAGGTATGGGCCATAACTACCGCTTCGGCCTTTTTTTCCAGGAAAAAATTCAAAAGCAAGCGGTAGTCAGCTCGGTAAACATGATCCCCGGAAAGCACCAGAATAATATCAGGATTTTCCTGTTGAATCGTATAGATGTTTTGAAAAACAGCATCGGCTGTGCCTTCATACCAGTGCTCACTGAACCGGCCCTGAGCCGGCAGCGAGATTATGTATTCATTGCTTTCCGGATGAAAAATACTCCAGCCCTGACGAATATGTTTTTCGAGCGACAGCGATTTATATTGAGTTAACAGAGCAATTTTTCTAAAGCCAGAATTCAGGGCATTGGAGAGACTAAAATCAATAATACGATAGCTGCTGATAAATGGGACTGATGGTTTAGCCCTGTCTTTGGTTAAAGGATAAAGCCTTTCACCTTTTCCCCCGCACAGGATCATAACCAGAATTTTTTTATAAGATTTTTCCATCTGGCAGCATAACCTCCCTGAATAAGGAATCTTCTGACTCAACTTTTTCCAGCCAGAAATACTCTTCGGGAGTCAGAGGCTGGCCCTTCTCCATTAAACTGAGGAGCCTCATAGCTCGTTCAAAATGAAGGCTGACTCTGGCTTCGGCATAATCCCTGGCAGTCATGGTTGAGATCAAAAAGGGCCAATCTGAACTTTCCAGCAGGAATTTTTCCTGGCATAAAAGTTTCAATAGTCTGATACCTAAAGAATCTGGCTGGTTTTGACTGTTAAAAATTGCCCAGAATCTTTTTTCCAGCTCATAAATTTTTGACCAGATCCAGGCAGTTTTATCATTTAACCAGATCCAGTGAAATCCACCCTCTCCCCATGAACCTTCTGGCAGCGAAACATAAATAGCAGGAGGGACTTCTTCCAGACAGCTGGAGGCAGTGTCCAGCTTGACTGTCGATTCAGGCCGGGAGAGTTTTTTTATCACTTGATACAGCCATTCCGGCCCCTCAAACCACCAGTGTCCAAACAGTTCAGTGTCATAGAGAGAGGTAATTATGCCTTCTTCTTGATCTTTTAAAACTTCGTTGACCAGCCAGACGAAGTGACGGGCATGTTCTTCAATTCTGGCACTGGCCTGCTCCGGCTCGTATGGAAGCTTATCAGCCAGGTCCGATGAAGATGAAGTTATCCGCCAGTAACGCAATCCGCCAGGAAAATGTTTTTTATGAAATTCAAGATAATAGCCGTCACCCGGGTAGCCAGAATAACGGCTCCAGACCTGCTGCCCCGTAATGTCATCTCTGGCCATAAAGGTCAGACCAGCGGGATAGCTCAGGTAGGGTAAATAAGGGCTCTGGGGCCGAAGTGGCTCACTTGATTGATATTTTTCCTTAAATCTTTCCCATAAATCCTGTAGAGCCGGGAATCTCTCCAGATAAACTCCTCTGGCTTCCCCGCCCCGCAGCAGGTGATTATCAACAAAGAAATAGTTTAGATTTTCCTCTCCCAGTATCTGGTCAACGCCAAGACGCTCGTAAGGCACGCCTTCACCCAGTGGCGGCTGCCAGATATAACCAGGGCGATAAGCACATTCAGGCAGCCAGAAACCGGCTGGTTTTTTACCAAAATATCTTTCATAGACAAATCTTCCCTGCTGTACCTGATGCCTGACGCTTTCATCCCTGGCTAAGAGCGGCAGATAGCCATGGGTAGCGGCGGAAGTTATGATTTCAATTGAGCCGGTGTTCATAAAATGAGCGAAAGCTCCAATCAGATCAGAATGAAATTCATCAAGAAATAGGTGGTAAATCTTTTCGTACCATCTTCTCCAGAATAAGGCCAGCTCCATTAACTGTCTTTCACCCGTGCGCTGAAAATACAGATAATCGCCGGCGGCGGACTCCAGCTTCATGGTCAGGTAGTCCAGAAAATTCTGTCGGAAACTCTGTTTATGGAGTTGCTCCACCAGAACAGGTGTTAGACTGATGGTCAAACCAGACTTCAGTCCCTCTTTTTCCAGCCTGAGAAGCACGTCAAGGATAGGTAGATAGGTCTCAGCAGTAGCCTCAAATAACCAGTCTGTACCATGAGGCCAGGTGCCATGATTAATGACATAAGGAATATGGCTATGAAGAACCAGACACAATAGTTTGTTATTTTTATCTATTTTTCCTGCCATACCTGCTCTGATCGATTTTTATTTATTATATCATATAGATTTCAATTTAAAATTTTTCTATAAAATTTCAAGCCTGGCCAGCCGGCTAAATCAGTCATCAAGTCGTCCGTGATTAAGTGTTAAATATAACACACTGGTTTTTTCGCCGCCAGCCAGCTTTAACCGCCACCGGAAGTGAAAGGAAATCCCCTGCGTGATAATCTCAAAGTCCTTTTCTGATTGAGAGATTGTTTTGATCGGAAAAGACCAGATGTCGGCGGGACTGGCTGCCTCCAGGAACAGCTCCTTTCCGGGTAGCTCTATTCTGTTGTCCTTGATCCGATATTCAGGTTCAAAGAGAGCCAGATTCCATTCCGAAATAAAAGAAAAGTTGAGAACGACATCGCTTCTATTCTCGATTTCCCAGGCAAAAAGAACAGAATTTTGACCAGGCCTGATGATTTTTTTCAAGTTGACTCTGGCTGTAATATTCCTTAGGCAGACCTCTTCTTCTCTTTCCAGAACCAGACTATCATCCTCCACACTGGCCTGGTAATCTCGACCGATAAAATTTCCAATCTCCTGGAAATAGCTTTGTTCATAGCTTTCCCTGGTGATATCCGGATCGACAATTCTATCCAGACAGGAATGACGCTGATATTGATCAAAGGACAGCCATTTCTGAGCTTCAGGCGGAAGAACCCGATCAACTTCATGAATTGACTTAGCCTCGCCGGCCTGTCCCCCACTGGTCGAATAAAGATGATAAAATTCCTGCCGCCTGGTCAGAACGTCAGTCAGATTAATAGTATTAAAGCGATCGTCAATTTCAACGATTGAACCACCAGCGGAAGGCTTTACCCAGATAAAAAAAGCTGGAGTTTTCAGTTCATATTCATCACTGCCGTCCAGATCAAGATCTGTTTTTTCCCAGCCGCTGCGGAAAGGCAATTTAAGCTCAGCTGAAATAAGTTTACTGGAAACAGCCCGCCGGAGGTGGGGTAAATACAGACCACCAAAAACGCCGTGCCAGTAGGCGTCGTTGCATTCAGCTTGATAAAGGTCTTTTCTGGCTTCTGGCGAATCATATTTATAAGCTTCAGTTGAAACCTGAATGGCTCGACAGCGAAGGTGGTGACTTTCAGGATATTTCAGATCAAAATCCCGAAACTGACCGCCTCGCAGAAAGATTCTGCTTTCCGTCGGTAAACTGGCTTTCAGCCTGATGAATTCAGCCTGTCTGGCTGGGGGCAGAACCCATTCCATCATTTCTTCATAAGAGGCGGGTGGCAAATAGACACGCCCCAGTGGTTCATTCTCGGCCATAAAAGATGAAAATGACATCATTTCTATCTTATTCGTGTCCAGATACTGCAGGAAACTTTTCAGCCAGCCGCGTTCATAAACCCACTGGTTGGTGCCAGGCCACATTCCAAACTTTTCTCCGTCGTCACCGATGATAGCTACCTGGCCTCCCACCTGCTCAATCGTCTGGAAATAATTATCAATCTCAGCCAGGCTTCGAAACGGAATCAAATAACGCAGCTTTTTATCAATGGGGAAAATACCAAGAGGCAACCCTTGGTCTTCAGTTAGATAATAACCATACAGGTTTTCCTGGCCGGCATAATGGAAATGTTCTTCATCGAGTAGCGTATAGCTGAATCCGGCCTGGCGCAGGAAACTGGCCAGGTGCGGTTCCCAGACCCTTTCTGCCAACCATAATCCGGCTGGTTTGACCCCCAGCTGCTCGACAAGAAAGTTATTCATCAGTTCGATCTGGGCCCGACCATCTTTCTCAGTGATCTGGGTCAGCACCGGCTCATAAAATCCTCCTCCCAATAATTCGACCTGACCGGCTTTAATCATCTGCCTGATCAATTCCAGACCCTCCGGATGTTTTTCCAGCATGAATTCCCAGAGAAAACCGGTCAGATGAAGGGCAAATTTGAAACCGGGATATTCACTGACCAGATTAAGGAATGGCCAGTAGGCCTGTGTATAGGCCTGCTCTACAACCTGGGGGAAATTACCCAGAGGCTGATGATTATGAACAGCAAAAAGAAATTTAAATTTATACATTTTTCCCACCCATCTGGCTGGCCTGCTGCAAATAGGACAGAAATAAAGTCTCAAATTCTTTTTCTTCAGTCTCTCCTGCCCACCAGAACCAATCGGAGCCCTCGGCTACAGCCATTGGCCTGGAAAATCCATATTTACTCCTGTATTCAGCCAGTTTTTTCCAGGCTTCGACCTTAGCCGGATGCCCGACCCATTTAAAAAAGCCGCTCATCCAGCTGCCAGCAGGTAAATTCAGGCTCTTCCTGGCCCGGTGCTCGACCAGATAGTCAGAAGGCCGACAGGGCTGAAGATGCGGGCTGGCTTTTATCCTGGAGAAGAGTAGCCTCAGAAAATCGACACCATTATTGGGATAGCCTGCCCAGGGGTTTTCACCGTCAAGAATAATAGAACAGATGGCTTTTTCACCAGCAGTTCTGGCTCTGTCTTCCAGCCTTCTCAGGAAATCAGCTACCGCTACTTCCGCCGGCCAGCGCTGATATTCAAAACCAATTAAGTCTGATAATTCTCTGTCCCTGAAAAAGACATTGGTTCCGCCACACCTGTAAGGTTGATAGAGATGCCGGCGATCAGGTTCAGTTTTGAGGCTTTTCCAGAGAAGATGCTCGTCAGTAAAAGTCAGATGAAAACCGGCTGAGGCAATTTCCTCGCAGGCCGCCTGACTTAAGGCTCCTTCTGAGGGCCAGAGTCCGGCTGGCAGGAAATTGAAGAGCTGTTGGAAGTATTCTCTTGAGGTCCGCAGCTGCCAGCTGACGTCTTCCCTGTACTTAAAGTCAGGCAAATCAGGTGCTTCGGAACGAGCCTGACTGAGATCAATCAGGAGAGGTAAAAGAGGATGGTAATAAGGAGAGACAGTCAGTTCGACGATTTTTTTCTGGCTAAGGCGCTGAAAATAATCAAGGAGGTCAGAAAAGATTTCCTGCCTCAAATTAATCAGCTCATTTTTTTCTCTTTTTTCAGGCGAAAGCAAAGGCGAAAAGAAACTCTGCAGGACTTTTTCCTGAAGACGGTCTGGAGATGGGTCAGTAGCTGCCGTCGGAAAAAATCTTTTTAACCTTGATATTTCTGCAGTGGACAGCTCTGTGGCCGGTTTGATCAGCGCTTCCAGCACCGGGTCCCGAGCTGAGTGGCTTTGATAGTCCCTAATTTGCTCCAGCAAGCAAGGAACGAGATTCACCGCACAGGGAAATTCACTCTCCTCAATTAATCTGGCCATCTGCCAGTAATTTCTGGTTGTATGAAAATTTACCCAGGGCAGAAGATATTCCCCTGTCACGGGGTGACGATAAATAGGTTGATGAAAATGCCAGAGAAAATTGACAAACATGTTTAAATTCCTTCCTGAGAAAAATAATAGCTGACGATAGCCAGCACAATAGCTTGAAGTTCGATTTCCCGGGGATGGACAGCTGATAACTGGTCCAGAGCTGAATGATGGAAATCAAAATATCGTTGTGTTTCAGGAACAATGCTACCAGCTATTGTTCCCTGCTGGATTAGCGGGCCAATGTCCACTCCGCCGCCACCTGGTCTGATCCAGTTGATCCCATACGGGCTCAAAATTCCTTCCAGTTTTTTTGTTTTTTCTATGATTTTATCTCCTCCTCTAAGAGCCAGCCCGACCGGGGCGCCTCCTCCGTTATCCTGTTCAATAGCCAGCAGGTGCCTTTCAGACTTTCTGCTGGCTGAAGCGGCATAAAACCGGCCGCCACTGCCGCCAAACTCTTCATCCATAAAAAGGACGGCTCTAATTGTTCTTTTAGGGTGCCAGCCAGCTTCTTTTATAAGACGCAGAGCCTCTATAGTTACTGCGCAACCGGCGGCATCGTCATTGGCACCCGGGCTCAAATCCCAGCTATCGAGATGGGCTCCCAGAAGAATAATTTCCTCCGGTCTTTCTTCTCCGGTCAGCTGACTCAGGACATTGGCTGACATAACCGGTGAAAGCTGCTCAGAACTCATTTTGAGGTTGAGTCTAAGATGCGGATCTTCCTTTAGCCACTGACTGAGCTGCTCGGCCTGGTTGGTGGCGATGGCAGCAGCAGGAATCCTGGGAATTTTTTCATCATAAATCATCAAGCCGGTGTGAGGAAAATCGTCCAGGCGAAAAGTCAACGACCTGACCAGGACCGCTACCGCTCCATACCTGGCAGCCGCTGAGGCGCCACTTGTGCGGTATGGAACAGCCCGACTATAAGCGGCAAACGGGTTTGGTTCCGTCCTGTCCATAGGTATGTTGAAAAAAACAATTTTCCCGTTGACGGCCTGTGGCAATTGCTCCAGCTCGTCAAAAGAATGAAGCTCTAAGACCTCGGCCTCAAGGCCCCTGGAAGGAGTACCAATACTGTTACCCAGGGCACAGATATTCAGGCTGTGACGCCCCCTTTTCTGGCTTTTAACCAGTGCTTTTTCAGCTTGACCACGCTGCCAGCGATTGACCTCGACAGGTTCCTGTCTGACCTGGTCAAAACCCAGTTGAGTCATCAAATCGGTGGCCTGGGCTACGGCTCTGGCTGCGGCCGGACTGCCGGTAAGCCTTCCCCCGGGTAAAGCGAGCGTTTTCAAAAATTCATAAGCCTTTTCTTCTTTCAAAGCTGCTTCTGCCATCTTTTTGACCTGACGGGCAAATTCCTGTTGGTCGAAACTGCTGTCACCGGCGGCCAGAGAAAAAGCTACTGGCCAGATCAGCCAGAAGATCAGCCAGCGCTTAAGAAGATACTTTTTCAACATTTTTACTAACCTGGTTAATTGATAATAACTCCAGCCTTTGACTCAAACGGCCTTTTTCTGGTCTTTATTTTTAAAAAAGAGCCATAATTTTTTATCTTCTTGATTCTTGCCCTGAAATCGAATCAGGCTGTATATTCCTTTTAGTTTTTCTCCAGAAATAAGAATCTCCAGCTTATCATCCGTCCTGGCCATCAGTTGATAAAAACCTTTGTCCCAGATTTCTACTCGTCCCGCTCCATATTGACCGGCGGGAATGATACCCTCAAATTTTTCATAGCCCAGTGGATGATCTTCGACTTCAATAGCCAGTCTTTTCTCACCGGCCCGGAGGGGCGGTGGCTTGGGCAAAGCCCAGCTTTTAAGGGTGCCATCAAGCTCCAGTCTCAGATCATAATGAAGGTGCGACGCTTCATGTTTCTGGATTACATAAATAAGTTTCTGATTGTTGTCTGTTTTGGCTCTACCTGAAACCATTAGTTAGCTAAGAAGACCCAGAAATTCACGATTAACGATGGAGAAAGCAGCGTTCACAATCTATTTCTCCCGGCTTTCTGGTGACCATCATCACCAGACCAAGTTCGTCCGCCCGGCTGATGACTTCCTGGTCCCTTATAGAACCAAGCGGATAAATGATGCCAGTAATACCGCTTCTGGCAGCCAGCTCTACTACGTCAGGAAAAGGCATATAGGCATCGGAAGCCATAACACAACCCTCAGAGCCATAGCCACGGGCCGACAGCCGGATAGCATCTTCAGCGGCATCAATTCTGCTTCTCTGGCCAGAACCTATCCCATGAATTTTATCTTCTGTCCCGATGACAATGGCATTTGACCGGGTAAAACAGGCTACTGTCCAGCAGAGCAAAGCGGCTTTAAGCTGGGTGTCCGTAGGTTTTTTAATCGAGACCACATCAATGAATTCTGGAGAAACAATTCTGGAGTCAAACCTTTTCTGGATCAGTAATCCACCAGCTACTCTTTTAAACTCGAGGCCATTATCAACCGCTGCTTCACTGAGCGGCGCCCCCATACGGACTACCCTCAGAACCTTCCTGCTGCTCAGAATTTTCAGGGCTTCCGGAGTATAAGACGGTGCATAGACGACCTCGATATTTCTGGCACTTTCCACCAGTAAACCGGCCAGTTCCGGACCCACCACCGTGTTGAAAACATCAACACTACCGAAATTAGATAAAGCATCAGCCTGCCAGGCTTTCTGGAAGGCTTCCAGGCTGTTGTCGCCCAGAGCAATGGCACTGGGCATCTCATGTTTGATGATAACCGCACTTGATTTACCAGGGAAGATAATGTTCAGTTTCCGGGCCAATCTCTGGCCAAGATCCATATCAGCCACGTTTATATAACTGAGTCCTTTAGTTCCTTCCTGAATGATCTCCATGGTGGCCATATTAGGCCCATTTGCTCCCTCTTCCTGGTAAAAGGCAGCCGGGTATCCAGGGTTCTCTCCATAGCGCATCGATAATTTTTTAACAAACCGGCTGTCTCCAAAGACTAAAGTTTGCGGAAAATCTTCACTTACTTTTGTCTGATACTGGCTTCGTGTTGTTCTTTCTTTTTTTTGTTCCATCCTTAAGTTTCCTCCCTGTTGATAATTTTTATCTGCTGGATTTCCAGGGTACTGCCCGAGGCAATGACTGCGGCTACTGCCACTCTCAGGTCTTTTTTGCCGGCGGCCGGCTGAAGCGAATCATAAAGGCTACGGGCCAGCTCATCGGCCCGCCTTTCAGCCACCTCCAGGTAAGCAGGCTCGCCAAAAAATGGGGGTACGGGATCAGTGTTTATACCCATATAGGTCATGATCAGCCAGCCTTTACCGGGAACAAGCGGCAGCTCAAAATATTCTCTTATTACCTGCCCGAATTCACTTCTCCTGATCAGGCTCAGGCCAAGATTAAACCCGCCGGTGAAGACCAGGCTAATTCTCGGTGTGTAGATAGGCTCATCGGGTTCATATTTCCAGTCCTTAAGAGCATGAGCCAGGGCGAGAACTGGCTCCCTGGTTGCTTCTACAGCCTTGAGAATATCCAGTGTCTGTTTACCATTGGAAACGGCCAGTCCATGAGGGCTGAACAGCATACTCGGATAGATCAGCAAGTCAGGATTGCCACGAACGATTAACTCAGGATCAGTTGGTTCAACCCAGATACCATTTTCTCTTTTTATCATTCTCCTGGCCTGACTGGCGGCCGAACGCCCGGTAATGCCATAGGCCAGGAAAATATCTTCTGAATCTTTGATTTGTCCCCCCATGATAAATCTGCCCGGATATTCCAGGCCACAAAAATATTTCTGGATATTTTCCACGTGTCACCCTGTAATGCTAACTATAGCAGAAAGTTTAATTTAATTAAAGAAAAAATTGCTGACCGGGCTTGTTTTTATACTCAGGACTGCTAAAATAACGCCTATATCTGGCAAGGATAGATGACGATGGGTTCCTGGCGTAAACTGATTTACTTTCTCCCTGCTGCTATTTACTGCACCTTAATTTTTTTCGTTTCTTCTAGATCCCTGAAGATAAAACTCGGCTTTATGTACTGGGATAAGGGAGCCCACTGGGTTGAGTTTACATTACTTGGCCTGCTCCTGGCCTTTGGTTTTTACCATTATCTTTCAGGGCGGGTTTTCCTGACTTTTTATTTAACCCTTATGACCGGCTTATTTATTGGTCTCACTGATGAAATTCATCAATTATTTGTTCGCGGTCGTCAGTGTGATTGGACAGACTGGATAGCTGATGCTGCCGGCGTCCTGACCGGCTGGTTACTCTTTAAGTTAATCTCCGATCGCAGACAAAAAAACATAAAAACGGTCAGGACGACCTGATTACCTCTCACCGCCTCCACCCATTTCTGGCAGTTTCCTTTTCAAAAATTTAAAGGTTTCCTCTGGAGAAGAAAATACAGTAAAAAGCTGGGCATCTTCAGGTGAGATAGCCTTCATATCTACCAGCGCCTGGAAATTTATTATTTTGTCCCAGTATTGCTTTCCATAGAGAATCAGGAGCACCTCTTTCCTGGAAACCTTACCTGTCTGCAGAAGCGTCACGATTTCAAAAAATTCATCCAGAGTACCAAAGCCGCCCGGAAAGGCAATGACAGCTTTGGCTTTGTACATTAACCAGAATTTACGCATAAAGAAATAATGAAAGGTAAAATTCAACTCGGGTGTTATATAGGGATTTGGTAATTGCGGTTGGGGTAACGAAATATTCATGCCGATGCTCTTGGCACCAGCTCTGGTCGCCCCTCGATTAGCTGCCTCCATTATTCCCGGGCCTCCACCTGTGCAAACAACGTACTTTCTGCCTTTTGGCTTCAAATTCATGGCCCATTTTGAAATCTGGTAAGCCAGTTCTTCAGCCTGCCAGTAATATTTATGAAGCGGACTATCCGCATCCGAGCCACCTGGATTGGCTTTAGCTGAGCCAAGAAACAAAATGGTGCTTTCTACTTTATATTTTTGCAGCCTGGCCATCGGCCAGACATATTCGCTGAGAATGCGCAATGTTCTGCCTTCTAACGACTCCAGAAATTCAAGATCTCGATAGGGTGATTCCGGTAATTCCAGCTTTCGTATCTCATTTTTTTTCATTTTTTTCTCCTGTTTCCCACTTATCAGAGAATTATTTATTATTTCCAGGTGAAAAACAAGCTTGAACTAAAATAAGGCCGACTTTATAATTCTCGGAGAAAAAGAAAAAATGAAGAAATCCCACTTCTGTTTCCTGTTTTTAGGACTGTCTTTGTGTGTTTATTCCTGCCGATCAGAAAAGCCAGTAACCACTCCTCCAGCCGGGTATGTAGAGGTGGGCGAAGCCTCCTGGTATGGTCCGGGCTTTCATGGGCGGATGACTTCCAGCCGGGAAATTTTTGATATGCAAGACTTAACAGCTGCTCACCCGTCATTGCCCTTTGGCACTATGGTTGAGGTGACCAATCTGGAAAATTCAAGGACAGTCACAGTTAGAATTAACGATCGGGGGCCATTTGTTAAAAACAGAATCATAGATTTATCTTATGCTGCAGCCAGAATGCTGGGTCTGATTGGTCCGGGGACAGCCAGAGTCAGATTGGAAGTAGTTGGATTTAAAAATCCAGAGCTGAGCTCGGAAAAAGATAAGATAATTCTCCAGCTTGGCTCCTTTCTTGATCCGGACCGGGCCAGAGCTCTTTACCAGAATCTGAAAGAAAAATATCCCCAGGTGTTCATCTCTACTTATCAGGCGGTTTCCGGCCAGATATTTTACCGGGTCAGGTTAAGAGCTGACAGTGAGGAAGAGGCTCAACAACTGGCCAGCGAGCTATCTTCTGCCGGCTATCCGGTTTTGCGCTGGAGACAGTGAGTTTATAATTTCAACGGGTTTTTCTGAGTGTTCAGTCAGATAGGATAATGTTCACCTGGTATTCACCAGCCGGCACCTGAGTCTTGATCCGATTACCTCTGAATTGACCAGCTTCTTTCCCATTGATAATCAATTGACCTCGTCTCTCTCGCCCGAGCGAAATGTCTATCTTTCTTTTTTTCAGGCTCTTGATTTCGAAGGAAATCTCACGATCAGAATAAAGGAAATGGCGAAAAACAGCCGGGCCATCAGTTTTGAGCAGCTCTTTTTTTTCTTCAATTAATTTTATCCTATCAGGAGAAATTTCTACCTCATAATTTCTTCCGAGGATCTCCAGCCTGCGCAGATAGCCTTTTCCCCTGGGCTGTAGCTGTCCAAATCGAAAGCCGTCCCAGGGACTGACCTCGAGATATTCTTCGACTGCCATTAAAGCAAAAAGCGGTCCCCAGCTCTGATAACGCTGGCCACCCGGTTCACCTGTCCTGGAATCAAAGTTTTCCGGGCAGAGAGCGTAATTTTTCCAGATTCTAAGGAAGAGATCAGAACTTTTTTCGGCCAGATCAGCGGCTGTTTGATCATAGCCATAGGCCTTCAAGCCCTGATAAACCAGATAATTGGTAGGAGGCCAGACTGTGCCTCGCCAGTATTGCTGGTCCGGATAGGCTGGATCATCTCTGGCAATAGTTGGAATAACATAATCTCCCCAGAATTCCTTCGGATTAAGAAGATGCTTGATCATTTTGAGGGCCTGAGCTTCCTCGGGGATTCTGGCAATTAAAGGAAAAAAATTAGAAGCTGCCTGACGACTGGAAAAGCGTCCATCCCAGTGACGATCAAGATAGAAGCCTTCCTTCTCATTCCATAGAAGATTATTCATCAATTTTTTGGTTTTTTCATATTCGTTCAAAAATTTCTTTTGATCCGATTCTCTGCCCAGAAAACTGGCCAGCTGAGACAGGCAGTAAGAATCGAGAGCATAAAGACTGTTAAGATCAACGCAATCCATTTCCAGAGTACAGGTCAATTCATTAAAAGTTGCCTCATCCCAGTTGGGCAAATCGTCCTGGCCTGATTCCCACCTGGCTTTTTGTTTGCCGCTGGCTTCTTTTTCCCAGGCGGGAACATCTTTTGCTGTTAATTGTAAATCGCTTCCCCATTCCAGCAACCCATTGGCATTGCCATCACGGCGAATTCGCCCACTAGGTAAGACTGCAGTCCAGAAACGATGCCATTTGACCAGATAAGGATAGGCTTCCTTGATGAAATCTAACTGACCGGTTTTAAGAAACAATTTGAGCACGGCATAACTACCTACTGGTGGTTGAGAACGGTCAGGAGTTCCACCATAACGTCCCCGCCAGTTAGGTATATTCCCATTCTCATATTGAGTCTCGAGAACAGATCTGACAATATCAAAAGCGATATGATTGCTCTCTGTGGCTACTTCCAGAGAATTAAAAAATGAGTCCCATTCAAAAATAGTCCAGTCATCAGGCTGACCGTCAGGTCGGGGAAAGACCCAGCCCCGACCGGCCGGTGTATAAAATCGGTGATGTCCATTTTGATAGAGAGTCATCCAGAAAAGATTATTGGTAATAGCTTCGCTGCTGCCCCCATATAGACCACTTATCTGCAGGCGTTTTTTTTGATAGCCTGATTTTTCTTCCGACAGCAAGCTGCCAATAGTCTTGGCCTTAAAAAAACGTTGAATACGATCAAGAATAGTTTCCGGCTGTGAGCCGGCTGAAGCTACAAAAAAAAGATCCGGGTTTTTTTTAACATCAAAAACCAGATGTAATTCCGGCCCATCCGCCCTTACCTCGAGCGGTGGCTGGCTGAACCAGCACAGGTAATGACTAACCTCCTGTCCTGCACTCTGACCATGGACACAAGCAATTTCTGCCCGGTACACATAATTTCCGTTAAAATCCCAGGGAAAATAAAAGACGAGATCAACCTTCTCCACCAGACGAGGAAAATGATATTTCCCCACTACCGTGTTCTCATCACGCCGGCTCCACTCCACTGCCATTTCATTTTCAGGTAGAGCTGGCTTCAAATAAATAGGAGTTTCCTTTCCCTTTTTAAAGGGCAAATGAAGATCAAACTTCATCGAAGCATAAGAGCCATCGGGTGAATGGCTCCCGACTTCCGAAACCAGATAGAAAAAGTCATGAGACTCAGCCCGGTCTTCTCCGCGAAAGACGACCGGGCTAAAAGCGAAGCCCGAGTCAGGACTGTCAATGATAACCAGGCCAGGCCAGGATTTTGGATCCAGAGCGCCAATAAAGGTCTTTTTCCAGGGATAATAAATCTCGCCTCCGACTTCTAACCCGAAGGCTAGAAGCAAAGAAATTAGCAATACAGCTGCTTGGATCTTCCTCTTTTTCACTGTCACCAGTTAAATCTAAATGATTTTTAGCCTTAAATCAACAACAAGTGCATTCATCTCAGGCTAAAAAAGCCTGTCCTTTATCCTGTTCTGGTTTTAAAAATGTTTTGAAATTAATATAATAAGAAAACAAGCTAATGACTTGAACTATTATCAAAAGGAATATCGCCCAGCTGGCAGGAGGTAGAATGGATTATTTACGCTACTTTAAATCCCGGCAGGGGGAAATGATCAGCCGGTTGAAAACCCTGGTTCAACTGGAATCGCCGACTTCCGATAAAAAAGCGGTAGATAAATGCTCAGCAGCAGTTATTTCAGAACTCTCTTCATTGGGTATTAAAACGAAGAAATTCCCCCAGAAGGAAATTGGGGATCTTTTTCTGGTTGAATATCCATCGGCAGAGATTAAAACTGGAGAAAAGCCTCTTTTAATATTAACCCATATTGATACTGTCTGGCCGGTTGGGACCATTGAACGGATGCCTTTTTACCTGGCCGAAGATCGTCTTTATGGACCTGGTGTTCTGGATATGAAAGCCGGAGTAGTATCAGCCATGATGGCCCTGAAAACTATAAATAATCTTGGTCTCAAGCTAAAAAGAAAAATCTGGCTATTTATCAATTCGGCCGAAGAGACAGGCCACGAAGAAGCCCATCGTCAGATCGTTACCCTGGCTAAAAGAGCTGGAGCTGCCCTTTGTCTCGAGCCAGCCCTGCCTGGAGGAGCTTTGAAAATGGCCAGAAAAGGACGGCTGGTGGTCAAAATTGAGGCCTGTGGGCGCTCAGCTCATGCCAGCACTCCGGAAAAAGGTATAAATGCCATTGAAGAGCTAATTACCCAGTGGCTCAAGATAAAAAAATTAAAGATCAAGGGCCTAACCGCCAATCTGGGTATAATTGGTGGTGGAGAGAAAGCTAATGTGGTCCCAGAAAAAGCCTGGGCTGTAGTCGATCTGAGGTTCTGGACAGCCCGTGATTTAACTCAGATCAAATCCTTTCTAAGAGAGCTCAAGCCAGATAATCGCCAGGCCAGAATCAAAACTTCAATAATCAGTTTCACTCCACCTATGGAGTTCACCCCTGCTTCCAGAGAGCTTTTTGCTCGGGCGGCAAGTCTGGCCTCTACCCTTGGCTTGACTTTAACTGCCGGTCAGAGCGGCGGCGGGTCTGATGGCTCAATTGCCTCCACAACTGGAGTCCCTGTTCTGGATGGTCTGGGGCCAGACGGAGACGGCATTCATGCTCTGGATGAGCATCTTCTTCTCCCCTCTTTTATTGAAAGGACAGCCTTGCTGACCAGACTGTTGCTCGAATTATAAACTGACATTATTGCGGTTGACTTCAGATGCATTTTGAGCTTAACTATATTCTTAACTAAATTAAATTAAAAAATCAAAAGGAGGATCTATTATGATAAAAAAGTACTATCTTCTCTCTCCGGGACCGACACCAATACCGGAGAAGGTCCTGTCAGTGGCGGCTGAGCCAATTATTCATCACCGGACGGCAGAATTCAGTAAAATTTTTATGGAAGTTACCGAAGGTCTAAAATATGTTTTCCAAACGAAAGAGGATGTCTATATCCTGGCCTCTTCTGGAACAGGTGCTATGGAAACAGCGGTAATTAATACTCTATCGCCAGGTGATAAGGTCATTACGATTAATGGTGGAAAATTTGGAGAAAGATGGGGCAACATCTGCCGGGCCTTTGGACTTGACACGAAAGAAATTATTATACCCTGGGGTGAAGATTATCCGCCAGACAAGCTAGCCGAAGACCTCAAACAAAATCCAGGAGTCAAAGCAGTTTTTGCCACTCTTTCTGAGACTTCTACCGGCGCCATCTTTGATATAAAAGGATTTGGCGAAGTAGTTTCGAAAACTGACGCCATCCTGGTGGTGGACGGAATTTCCGGGCTGGGAGCAACCCCCTGTCCGATGGATGAATGGAAAATCGACGTGATGGTCACCGGTTCTCAGAAATCATTTATGATTCCTCCTGGCTTGGCTTATATAGCCTTCAGCCCCAAAGGCTGGAAAATGGTTGAAACTTCCAGGTTACCCAAATTTTATTATGATATTAAGAAATACCGAAAAAACCTGGAAAAACAGACTACTCCCTGGACACCGGCTGTTTCTCTGATTATTCAGCAGGGTAAAGCCCTGGATCTGATTAAAAGCATCGGTCTGGAAAATCTTCTCAAGCATCACGCTATTCTGGGTGAAGCAACCAGAGCCGGGGTCAAAGCCATCGGCCTTGAGCTTCTGGCCAAAAAGCCCGGCAATATTCTGACAGCCATTAAGACACCGGCTGGCGTTGATGGGAATAAGCTGGTTAAAACCATGCAGAATAAATACATGGCCTATATTTCCAATGCTCAGGATCCTCACAAGGGTGAGTTTTTCAGAATAGCTCATCTCGGTTATATGGGTGGATTTGATATCACCACTGCCCTGACCGCACTGGAAATGACTTTGCTTGATCTGGGTTATAACCAGTTCCAGCCCGGTGCTTCTGTCGCTGCGGCTGAGAAAATCTTAAGGGAGGGATGGGAATGACCACCAGAATCCTTATTGCTGACCATCTTGATCAGGAAGCCATAGAAGAGCTTCAGGCTGTTCCTGGATTTGAGGTTACGGTTAAAACCGGCCTCAACGAAGCCGATCTGGTCAAGATTATTCCTGATTTTGAAGTGGTGGTGGTAAGAAGCGCCACCAAAATAACCAGACCCATTATTGAAGCGGGTCAGAATCTAAAACTAATTGTCAGAGCCGGAATCGGCCTGGATACAATTGATGTTAAAGCTGCCAAAGAAAAAGGAGTAGAAGTCGCCAATACTCCTTCTGCTACTTCTATTTCTGTGGCTGAACATGTCATCGGTTTGATGCTCGGTGCAGTCAGACACCACGGGCCGGCTAACCTGTCGATGAAGCAGCACAAGTGGGAAAAGAAATTGTTTACCGGCACCGAGGTTTACGGCAAGACACTGGGGATTATCGGGTTTGGCCGGATTGGGCTGGAAGTTGCACGTCGGGCTCTGGCTCTGGGCATGAATATTCTGGCCTACGACGTTATCCCGATTAAAACTGATCTGGCTGTCAAGCAGGTCAGCCTGGATGAACTGCTGAGTCAAGCGGATATCATCACCCTTCATGTTCCCAAGACCCCGGAGCCTATTCTGGGTGCCAGAGAATTTGAGCGGATGAAAAAAGGTGTCGTTATAGTTAATGCTGCTCGTGGTGGGGTGGTAGATGAAAACGCACTGCTGCAGGCGCTCAATTCAGGGCAGGTCAAAGCAGCTGCCCTGGATGTCTTCAGTCAGGAACCTCCCCAGGACTTTAGTCTGATTGATCATCCACGGGTGACGGCTACTCCCCATCTTGGTGCTGCAACTGAAGAGGGACAGAAAAGAGCTGGCCTGGAAGTGGTCAGAATCGTCAAAGAGAAATTTGCTGCCAGAAGTTAATTAAAATTTAATTTAAAGCGCCGGCAGATAGTGAGCTGGTCTTAATGATTTATCTTGATAATAATGCTACTACGCCTCTGGACGCACGGGTAACTGAGAAGATAATTTCGTTTATTAAGGAACACTTTGGCAATCCTTCTTCACTCTACCCTCTCGGACGGGAAGTGAAGAGCCTGGTGACGGAAGCCAGAGAGCAGGTGGCTACGGCTCTGGGAGCCAGGCGGTCGGAAATTATATTTACCAGTTCAGGCACAGAGGCTGATAATCTGGCCATACTGGGTCTGGCTGAAGCTCAGCCCGAAAAGAGAGAATTTATAACCTCTTCGATAGAGCATCCGGCTGTTCTCGAAACTGCTCGCCATCTCGAAGCTCATGGCTATACAGTTCATTATTTACCCGTTGATCAGACCGGCTTGATTGATCTGGACTTTTTAAAATCAGTCATCTCCTCTAATGCTTTTCTGGTCTCGGTCATGCTGGCCAATAATGAAATTGGTACAATTGAACCAGTAGAAGAAGTAGTCAAAATAGCTCATCGTTATGGGGTACCAGTCCAGACCGATGCGGTCCAGGCTTTTGGTAAGATGGAAGTTAAGGTGGACTCTCTGGGCATTGATCTTTTGAGTGTTTCGGCTCATAAAGTCTATGGCCCGAAGGGAGCCGGTGCTCTTTATATCCGTAAAGGGTTGGACTTAAAACCAGTGCTGCATGGTGGACATCAGGAATTCGGTCTGAGACCGGGCACTGAGAATACGTCCGGAATAATCGGTTTTGGAGAAGCGGCGAGGATTCTAAGAGAAGAATGGCAGAAAGATAGAAACCGGTTAGAAAAGCTGGCCGACCGGCTAAAGTCTGGACTCGAAAAGAGAATTAGAGGAATTAAATTTAACGGACATCCTGAAAAAAGAATTAAAAGCACCTTAAATTTTTCTTTTCCAGGCCTGCCGGCTGAGGCTATCCTTCTGGCGCTGGCTACCCGCGAAATTTATGTTTCGACCGGCTCGGCCTGCACAGAAGGTTCGGGTGAAGTATCTCATGTCCTTCTGGCGCTGGGCATGAGTCAGGAAGAAGCCAGTTCAGCCTTGAGATTATCACTGGGCCGTTTTAACACCGAACAAGATATTGATCAGACCCTGACAGAATTACCTGCAGTCATTGATGACTTGCGAAGAGAATTTGGGAGCTAAAATCTGAAATCGGTCGGCTAAGGTGTTGGCTGTGCTCTTAATCTCCTGAGCTGATCCAGGTAAATTTTCCTGACTGCCAGGAAAAATTGCTGATAACCAGGCTGATAGAAGTCAGGATAGGTCCAGTCCAAAGTTCTGACCTTATCTTTGCTTAATAGCAGCTCCAGATGGGCATAGATTCCAGCAACGAGCGGAATACGGTGGGCAAAATCTTTAGTAGTAGCCATAATAAGAGCTGAGGCCTTGAGATAACCCGGGTCAAGATTAACGGGACGAATTAAATTTAAACCAGGAAAGAACAGTTTAAAGTCTCTTTCTATCTGATTGGTTTGATGTTTTAAAGCCGGTAGCTGTTCTGGAGCGATCAAAGATTGGAAACTGAGAAAGTATCTTTTCAAGTTCTGACCCATCTCCTGTTCATAATAACGGCTAAAATTGAACGGGAAAGCGTCGCTTTGAAGATCAATCTGGCCAAACTTTTCTAAAAGAATATCGCGTGCTTTTGCTCTGATCACTTCTTCTGAAAAAATCACTCCGCAGATCAATTTGACCGGAGTAAATGTTTTTATTTCACTCATGGTTTTAAGATTCTAAATTAAACCAGCCAGATAATTTTTTCAATGGCTCTATCTCAAGCAGGTACTTCTTAAAATTAACCAGAGAAGAAGACTAGCCAGTTACAGGCCACCAGCATTGAATTAAAAGTCTAATCTGATATAATTTCACCACTATGAAATGGGTTTATATAGAAGACATAGGTCAATATAATGGGCAGGAAGTTGAAATCCGTGGCTGGGTTTATAACAAGCGATCCAGTGGCAAGGTGCGTTTTTTGCTGGTTCGCGACGGAACTGGAATAATACAGGGAACGATTTTCAGTCAGGATAAGGACTTCCCCCTTTTCCATGTTTTTGATGAACTTACTCAGGAATCTTCGCTCATTGTCCGCGGACAGGTCAGAGCAGATAAACGGGCCCCTGGTGGCTATGAACTGGAAGTTAAAGAAATAGAAGTCATTCAAATTGCCCGAGACTACCCTATCACCCCCAAGGAACATTCTGTCGCTTTCCTGATGGAACACCGTCATCTCTGGTTGAGGTCTCAGAGACAGCATGCCATCCTTCAGGTCAGGGCCGAGACGATCAGAGCTATCCGTGATTTTTTTAATGACCATGGTTTTCGTCTGATGGATACGCCCATCTTGACTCCCAGTGCTTGTGAAGGTACCACTACCCTCTTTGAAACCTCATACTTTGATCAGAAAGCTTATCTCAGCCAGAGCGGTCAGCTTTATAATGAAGCCACCGCAGCTGCCTTTGGCAAGGTTTATTGTTTTGGCCCAACTTTCCGGGCAGAAAAGTCCAAGACCAGGCGCCATTTAATTGAATTCTGGATGGTCGAACCGGAGGTAGCTTTTGCCACTCTTCAGGATATTATTGAACTGGGGCAGGATCTCGTCATGTTTATCCTGGAAAGAGTGCTGGAAAGACGACGGGCCGATTTCGATATTCTGGAGCGTGATACTGCCCCTCTGGAGAGGATCAAAAAGCCCTTTCCTCAGGTAACCTATGATGAAGCTGTTCGGTTGTTAAAGGAAAAAGGTTCCGAACTCGTCTATGGAGATGATTTTGGTGCGCCAGAAGAAACCATGCTCTCTGAGATTTTTGACCGGCCAGTCTGTGTGACTCATTTCCCGGCTAAAATTAAAGCGTTTTATATGCAACCTGATAAAGACCGTCCAGACCTGGCCCTGGGTGTAGATTTTCTCGCCTCGGAGGGCTTTGGAGAAATAATTGGCGGTGGGCAGAGAATACACGATCTGGATTTGCTGGAGCAGAGGATCAAAGAATTTAACCTGCCAGCTGACGCCTATAAATGGTATGTTGATCTCAGGCGCTACGGCACATTTCCCCACTCAGGTTTCGGGCTCGGTCTGGAAAGAACGGTAGCCTGGCTATGTAAATTACCCCACATCAGAGAAACCATTCCTTTTCCCAGGTTACTGTACAGGCTCTATCCTTAAGTTCAACTGGATGTCAAAAATAGCTCTTATTACTCTTGGCTGTGCTAAAAATCTGGTTGATTCAGAGGTCATTCTGGGCTGTCTGCATGAGCAAGGGCACAGTTTTACCGCTAATCTGGAAGAAGCCGAGGTGGTGATTATCAATACCTGCGGCTTCATCCAGCCGGCCCGAGCTGAAAGCCAGAAGGCCATAGAAAAAGCCCTGGCCTGGAAAGAGAAAGATCCCCGCCGGCGACTGGCTGTAGTTGGTTGCCTGGTGGAAAGATACAGTGATTATCTAAAAGCCAGGTACCCAGAGGTTGATTTCTGGTCGGGGGTGACGGATTTTGACCGCCTGGGTGAACTGCTCCAAAATAAAAGATTGATTCCCCGTCAGGCTACTTTCCTGCTGGATGACCGAACTCCACGGGTAATTACCACCGGCTCGAACTGGGCTTATGTAAAAATTTCTGAGGGCTGTTCACACCACTGTTCGTTTTGTAGCATCCCTTTGATTAAGGGCCCCTATAAATCGCGAAGCATCGCCTCCATTGTGTCTGAAGTTGGAAATCTGGCTTCTCTTGGCATAAAGGAAATTAATCTGGTTTCCCAGGACAGTACTTACTTCGGGCGGGATCGCGGGCTAAAAGACGGTCTGGTCAGACTTCTCGATCGGCTTATTGCAGTTAAAGGCATAAAATGGATCAGATGGTTATATGGGTATCCAGAAGAAATAACCGACGATTTACTGGAAATAATGAATCAAGAGAAAATCTGCCCGTATTTTGATTTACCTTTTCAACATGCCTCAGCTACTATAGTTAAGAAAATGGGGCGGACGATCAAAGCTGGAGATGCTCTTCATTTAATAGAAAAAATAAGAAAGCGGGTCAAAGGAGCGGTGATCAGAACTTCTTTGATCGTCGGGTTCCCGGGGGAAGGATTAAAGGAATTTTCGGAATTAAAACAACTGGTGCGAGAAGCTCGTTTTGAACATCTGGGGGTATTTACCTATTCGGCTGAACCTGGCACCAGAGCCTATCATCTGGAAGAAACAATTTCTCCAGCTGAAAAAGAAGATAGACGGCAAGAAATTATGGCGATTCAAAAAGAAATTTCCAGAGATTTCTATCGAACTTTCAAGGGCCAGACACTGGAAGTGTTGCTGGAAGACCAGGAGGAAGAACGGGCAGAAAAAGGCGCCTTATATGGGCGGGCCAAATTTCAAGCACCAGAAGTAGATGGCCGGGTGATTATTAAAGATAAAAAGCGACTTCTGGTAGATGATAAAAAGCCGGATTTTATTCGGGTAAAAATAAACGGAACTCGAGGAGCCTATGATCTGGTCGGAGAGACTTTAGATGTTGAAGCTATCTAAGATAATTTCGACTTTTTTTGGTGCGGGTTTTTTCCCACTGGCCCCGGGGACGCTGGCCAGTTTTCTGACGGTTATAATTTATAAATATCTCTTTAGTGGTTTGGCCTGGCCTTATTATCTTTTACTTCTGGTGCTGGTGGTGGCGGCTGGAATTTATACCTCAACCGTCTATGCCCGTTATCTTAATCTTCAGGATCCAGGGAAAATTGTTATAGACGAGGTAGCCGGTCAGCTTCTGGCTCTTTTCCTGGTGACTCCAGACTGGAAATGGCTGGCAGTTTGTTTTTTGTTTTTTAGATTCTTTGATATTGTCAAGCCACTGGGGATAAAGAAACTGGAAAGGATAAGGTGGGGTTGGGGTATCATGGCTGATGACCTGGCTGCAGGCCTCCTGACCTGGCTGACCACCGGTCTCATAATTTTAGTCTTGAAATGAGGAGTTTGATATGAAGCAGATAGATTTAAATCAGGTGAAAGAAAATATTGAGTATCTGGCTATTGGCAGTGAGCTGCTGACTTCTGCTTATCCGGAAACCAATTCCCTGTTCCTGGCTGAAAAATTGGACAACCTTGGACTGAGATTAAGGTATAAGTCTGTAGTCAGCGACAGCTTAGAGGACATAGTGCGGGCGGTAAAAGTTGCTCTCGACAGGAGCCGGCTGATATTTATCAGCGGTGGCCTCGGTCCGACCGAGGATGATCGGACAAGAGAGGCAGTTGCTCAGGCAGTTAAAAAACCACTCATTTTTTACCCTGAGATTATAAAAAAGATAGAAGACCGTTTTGCCCGGCGCGGAGCTAAAATGACCCCTTCCAATCGCCAGCAGGCTTATATTATCCAGGGAGCAGAAATACTGGACAATCCCAATGGGACAGCGCCTGGAATGTGGCTTGAAACCAGCAAGCACCTGCTTGTCCTTTTGCCTGGTCCACCGGCTGAATTCAACCCGATGGTAGAAAAACTAATGACGGACAGACTCGAACTTTATCGTAATAAGTATGTCCTTAAGGCTGTCATCAAAACCACTGGAGCTGGTGAATCCTGGGTTGAAGATAGAATAAAATCAGTTTACCGTCTGTTACCAGAAGATCTAGAGCTGACCACCCTGGCCTCACCAGGTGAGGTTCAGATCAGATTAACTTTAAGGGTTAAAGAAACTAACCGGGAAAACGAGAGGATCTTTAATAAAGTAAAGAACAGGATTATAAATTTGCTGGGAGATAAGGTCTTCTCGACTGACGGAAAAAATCTGGAAGAAGTCATCGGTCACAAACTGGCAGCCCTTGGCCAGACTGTGGCCTGTGCCGAATCATGTACAGGAGGGCTGCTGGCTGACAGAATTACTGCTGTCCCGGGTAGCTCCAATTATTTTCTGGCCAGTTTGGTGACATACAGCAATAAGGCCAAAACGAGATTTTTGGGTGTTCCTGCCAGGATCATCAGAGAAAAAGGTGCAGTCAGTCGAGAAGTAGCTGAATCAATGGCAGCTGGAGCCAGGAAAAAAACAGGAGCTAATCTGGCCCTGGCTACGACCGGCATTGCTGGCCCCGGGGGCGGAAGTACCAGGAAACCAGTTGGGCTGGTTTATATTGGCCTGGCCAGCCCGGATGGAATCACCGTGACGGAGAATTATTTTCAGGGTAGCCGTAATCAAATAAAATTTCAGACTACTCAAAAAGCCCTGGATATGTTAAGGTTAAAACTTAAAAAATATCAAGCTAGAGATAAGGTTGGTAGCCAGTGAGAGCTTTTATTGCCATTGATCTTACTGCGGAAATCAAGGACAATCTGGCCGCCCTGGTCAATCATCTGAAACCTCTGGCCAAAAATATCAAATGGACAGCCAGAGAAAATTATCATCTGACCCTGAAATTTCTGGGTGAGATATCGGAATCAGAAATGGAAGATGTCAAGAAATCACTTAATGAAATAACCGACCGGCATCAGTCATTTACATTAAGGTTCAAGGGAACAGGCAGTTTCCCTCCCGGCTCTAATCGGATGAGAATAATCTGGGCAGGCCTCACTGAGGTAGAAAGATTATTAGCTCTCCAGGAAGAGATAGAAAATGAGCTGGGGAAAAAAGGTTTTCCGAGGGAAAACAGACCTTTCTCCCCTCACCTGACCATAGGTCGGTCAAAACAACCGGAAAAACAAGAGAGATTAGCCAGTGAGCTGGCTAAAAATAGTCAGCTGGAATTAGGTTCGATGGAGGTCCGAGAGATAATCTTCTTTCAAAGTATTCTCCACCCGGAAGGCCCTGAATACCGGGTGTTAAGCCGTCATCCGCTATCATGAAGATAATATTTATTCTTATGTCCTATCTTATCGGAGCTATACCTACCGGCTATCTGCTGGTAAAAATGACTACCAGGAAGGATATAAGGCAGGTGGGCAGCGGTTCAACTGGGTCAACCAATGTGCTGCGTTATGGTGGCTGGGGAATGGCTGTTCCGGTTTTAATGTTTGACCTTTTCAAAGGTTTTCTGCCTGTTTTCCTGGCTATTAAGTGGCTGGCTAGCCCCCGGTTGGCCTGGCTGGCCCTGGCCGCGGCGGTGATCGGACATTGTTATCCTGTTTATATCAAATTTAAAGGCGGCAAAGGGGTAGCGACTTCGCTGGGTGGTTTTCTATATTTCTCGCCTCAGGCTTTTATTCTGGCCGTGATTATAATTGTTTTGATGATTGCTTTATTCCGCTATGTTTCTCTGGCCACTCTGACTGGACTTCTGGTTTATCCGCTGTTTCTGGCCTGCTTCCAGCATGATTATTTATCGGCGGCGGCTTCTTTTTTGATCTTCTTACTGATTGCCAGCCGTCACCGCGATAACATCAAGAGACTGCTTGGCGGAGAAGAAAGAAAATTCGGGGAGAAATTAAATGGTTAGAATGAGTGTCATTGGAGCCGGTAGCTGGGGCTCAGCTTTTTCTTATTATTTAGGACGACTTGGCTTCCCAACCCAACTATGGGTGCGAGAAGAGGAAGTCTATATGGATTTGATTGAAACCAGAGAAAATCGGGCTTTTTTGCCTGGCTTTAGTTTTCCTCTGACCGTGAGCTTCCACCGGCTTCTGGCGGAGGCAATAGAGGGTGCTGATATAATTTTTATTGCTGTTCCTTCTCAGTATTGCCGTCTGGTTTATAGCCGGCTGTCCGAGCATCTGAGTCATAACCAGGTACTGGTTAGTCTAACCAAGGGACTGGAACAGAAAAGCTTAAAAAGAATGACTGAGGTCATGACGGAAGTTTTTGAGATCAACAGAAAGGACCGTCTGGCTGTCCTCTCCGGCCCCAGTTTCGCCAGGGAAGTAGCTGCCGGGCAGCCGACTGCTTTAGTGGTCGCCAGTTCAGATCTTAATCTGGCTCGTTATATTCAGGAAACCATTTCCAGCCTTCAGCTCAGAATTTACACCTCGACCGATGTCATCGGAGTTGAACTGGGTGGAGCGGTGAAAAATGTCATAGCCATTGCTGCCGGTATATCAGAAGGCCTTGGTTATGGAAACAACTCGCGTGCTTCGCTGATTACCCGCGGTCTGGTAGAAATCACCAGGTTGGGTCTGGCCCTCGGGGCCAAACGTGAAACTTTTTCTGGGCTGGCCGGGCTGGGTGATCTGGTCTTAACCTGTACCAGTGAAATGAGCCGCAATTATCATGTCGGTCTGGAACTCAGCCGGGGTAAATCACTTAAAACCATTCTGGGAGAAATGAGGATGGTAGCAGAAGGCGTCAGAAATACTCTGGTTGTTAATAAACTCGCCCATCAGAAAAAAATAGAACTACCTATTTGCCGCCAGGTATACGAAGTCCTTTATCTGGGCAAACCAGCTCATAAGGCCCTGGAAGAGCTGATGTCCAGAAGCCTGAAGGAAGAAAAGATTTAAGAAACATTCAATTTGAATTGATTTATAATAGCTTAAGAGGAATAAAGGAGAGTAAAAGGATGAGGCGAAATAAATTATCATTTCTGATGGTTTTAGCTTTGGTCTTCCTTATGACCGGCTGTGCATCCAGTCAGAGTCAGCAAACCAGCAAACAGGAAAAAGATCCTCAATATCATTACAATCTTGGCCTATTTTATTTGAATAACAACAACATTGACGAGGCCATTAAGTGTTTTAACCGTAGCCTGGCGCTTAATCCGAATAATTACCTGGCCTGGAATGCCCTCGGTCTGGCGCAATCGATGAAAACAAATTTTGAAGCATCTCAGCAGGCTTTTATTAAAGCTCTGGCTATCAACCCTCAATTTACCGAAGCTCACAATAACCTGGGAACCATTTATTTTGAGCTGAAACAGTATGATAAAGCTGAAACTGAATACCGGCAAGCTCTGCTTGATCCTGCCTATACTTCCAGAGAGCTGCCTTATTATAATCTGGCCCGTCTTTATTTCGTTCAGGATAGACTGGAAGAAGCCTATGACCATATCCAGAAGGCTCTCCAGATCAAATTCAGATTTGGTATGGCTCATAATCTACGTGGTTTGATTCTGGAAAAAATGGGAGATCTGGAAGAAGCAGAAAATGCTTTTGCCCAGGCGGTTAAAATCGTGCCTGATGATCCTGTCTTTTTGTTTAACCTGGCCAGAATACAATTTGACAACGGCCGCTATCTGCAGTCAAAAGAGAACTTCGAAAAACTCTGGCCAAGGCTGGTCAATCAAGCTGATCGCGATGAAGTTAAGAATTACCTGGAGCAGCTGAAACAGCTGGTTAAAGATTGACAGGGACGGCTGATCTTTTACTCAGCGCCAATGGCAAACCAGTGGTCAGGTCCCCTCTTTCCATTCCTGAAGGTATTGCCTCTGTTCAGGAGTTAAACAGTCAATCTTTATTCCCATCGAAGCCAGTTTGAGTCTGGCAATCTCTTTGTCAAGTTTTTCAGGTACGGGGTAAACTTTCTTTTCAAGCTTGTAACCATCTTCTTTAATATATAAAACACTCAGAGCCTGGTTGGCAAAACTCATGTCCATGACCATAGCCGGATGCCCTTCGGCCGCGGCCAGGTTGATCAGCCGTCCTTCAGCCAGGAGATGAAGACAGCGTCCGTCAGGCAACTGGTATTCTTCGACGTATTCTCTTATCTTTCTTTTTTTGACGGCCAGCTTTTCCAGAGCCATTAAATCTATCTCAACATTAAAGTGGCCGGCATTAGCTATGATGGCGCCATTTTTCATTCTCTTAAAGTGCTCCAGTCTGATAACATTTTTGTTGCCAGTCACCGTAATAAAAACATCTCCCTCAGCCGTGGCCTCCTTCAGGGTCATGACCTGATAACCATCCATCAGAGCCTCCAGAGCTCGCAGGTGGTCAACTTCGCAGATAATAACTCTGGCTCCAGCCCCTTTAGCCCGGCTGGCCACTCCCCGGCCGCACCAGCCATAACCACAAACTACCACGGTCAACCCGGCCAATAAAATATTGGTGGCGCGCAGAAGACCATCAATTGCGCTTTGACCCGTTCCATAACGATTGTCAAAAAGATGTTTGGTCAGAGCATCATTAACCGCAACGATCGGATAGGCCAGGACGCCGGCTCTGGCCATACTTCTCAAGCGGATGACCCCGGTAGTCGTTTCCTCTGTCCCCCCCAGAATGTTCTTGATTAAATCCGTTTTTCTCTCATGGATGGTAGTAACCAGATCGGCCCCGTCATCCATGGTCAGGTGAGGGGCATGAGCCAGAGCCTGTTCGAGGTGTCGATAATAGGTCTGGTTATCTTCGCCCTTGATGGCGAAAACCGGTATCTTTTCATATTTGACCAGAGCTGCCGCTACTTCATCCTGAGTACTTAATGGATTGGACGCAGCCAGGCGAAGGCTGGCTCCGCCTGACTTAAGGGTGGTCATCAGATTGGCGGTTTCAGAAGTAACATGCAGGCAGGCAGAAATCCTAAGGCCTTTCAGAGGCTGCTCTTTTTTAAATCTCTCCCTGATTTTATTCAGAACGGGCATGGATTTTCCGGCCCATTCAATCCGTAATTTTCCGGCCTCTGCCAGGGATAAGTCCTTGACATCATAGTCCATAATTTATCTCCTTATCAGGAAACAAATCTAAAAAGGCTATTTTAAACCGGCTTCTTTCCTTAAGATATCAGCCTTATCAGTTTTTTCCCAGGTAAACTCCGGTTCAGTCCGGCCAAAGTGTCCATAACAGGCAGTCTTTTTATAAATTGGCCGCAATAAATCAAGTTGCTCAATCATACCCCTGGGAGTCATCTGGAAATAAGCCCTGATCAATTCTTCTATCAGTTCTTCCTTAACCCGGCCAGTACCAAAAGTATCAACCATGATCGAGACTGGTTCAGCGACGCCAATGGCATAAGCCATCTGAACGCCAACCCGATCAGCCAGACCTGCCGCTACAATATTTTTAGCTATATATCTGGCCATATAAGAACCTGAACGGTCAACTTTGCTGGGATCTTTACCGGAAAACGATCCCCCACCATGGCTGAAAAAACCTCCATAGGTGTCAACTATAATTTTGCGTCCGGTCATACCTGTATCGGCCAGCGGACCGCCAATTTCAAATCGCCCGGTGCCATTGATGTAAACTTTTTTCCAGGTATTCTTATCCAGAAGGTCAGCCGGAATAACTTTTTTAATAACCTCTCTTTTTATATCTTCCCTTAGCTCTTGCATATCAATCGCAGCATTGTGCTGGGCAGCTATAACCACTGACTCTACTCTAACCGGCCTCGGACCTTCATACTCTACTGTAACCTGCGTTTTGCCATCAGGGCGGAGATAAGGAAGGATTTTTTCTTTTCTGACCTGGCTCAGGCGTCTGGCCAGTTTGTGAGCCAGCATAATCGGTAGTGGCATCAGTTCCTCTGTTTCCCGACAGCTATAACCAAACATCAAGCCCTGGTCCCCTGCCCCCTGTTCATGTCCGGGTTTTTCATCCACTCCGAGCGCGATATCAGGTGATTGTTCATGAATTGAAGAAAGAACACAACAGGTTTTATAGTCAAAGCCGTATTCGGCTTTAGTATAGCCAATCTCTCTGACTGTTTCTCTCACCAGTTTCTGGAAATCGCAGTAACCAGCAGTAGTTATCTCGCCCGCGATCAGCACAAGGCCAGTGGTAGCCAGAGCTTCACAGGCCACCCGGCTTTTTGGATCCTGAGCGATCAAATTATCCAGGACAGCATCAGAAATCTGATCACAAATTTTATCCGGGTGACCTTCAGTTACTGATTCCGAAGTAAAAAAATACTTACCATTTTTGGCCATCAGCCACCTCCTTGACGCACGTTAACTATTTCTTATTATTCTTATTAGCTCGATGTTTTAGCATAAATAGGCTTCAATTGCAATAACTTCGGTTTTATTTTCCTGATTTTTATGATATTTTTTATCTGTTATTTTTGCCATGATAGTTTTGAAAGAAAGACAGAAAAAGTACTTCTTTGCCGCTCGCCTATTTCTATTTATTTTGCTGCTCGGGTTGGGAGCTGAACGGCTGGAGGCTCAACTGCCCTCTTTCCCCTATCCACTCAGTTATTTTAAATTGAAAAATGGGCTGGAGGTAATTGTCTGTGAGGATTCGAGCTTGCCACTGGTGTCGGTAGTGGTGACCTATTCCGTTGGCTCAGTTAACGACCCGGAAAATAAGGGCGGATTGGCTCTGATGATGCAATATTTGATGTTTCAGGGTTCGCAGAATGTCGGACCGATGCAGCATTTGATGTATATCCAGAATGCTGGAGGAGAACTTAATGCTTCCACCACGTTTGATAAAACTTTCTTTTATGAGACAGTTCCCTCTAATCAGTTAAGTCTGGTTCTCTGGTTGGAATCGGACCGAATGAATTCGCTGGAAGTGAATGAAGCTAAAGTAGCCAGAATAAAAGAACTCATGCTGGCCAACGAGCAGGAGCGAAACCTGCAGGAGCCATATGCCCGCTATTTTTTTCTGATGGATCAAATTTTATTTCCTGATTTTAGCTATGGACATTCGCCTCTGGGGACGAAAGAAAGTATTAACAGCATCACAGTTGAAGATGTTCTGTCCTTTTACCGTCGTTATTATGTGCCTAGCAATGCCTTAATTTGTATCAGTGGTGATATCAAGGCGCCCAAAGCCAGAGAGCTGGTAAGCAAGTATTTTGAGACAATTCCGGGCGGAGCCGGGGTTCCTTCTTATCCCGAAGTGGACTTCAGCTCGGTCATTTCCTCCAGAGACCAGATAATCATTGACCCCCTTGTTTCTACACCTGCCTTACAATTTGGTTTGAGGCTGGATAAACCACAACCAGAAGAAAAACCGGTCCTCAGGTTGTTCGAATATTTGCTTATCAACGGAAAGTCAAGTCGGTTGTATAGACTTCTGGTTAGCCGGGAGAGGATAGCACTTTACCTAAATGGTGGACTGGAAGACAGACGAGGCTTCATTTCGCTTAAAATATTTCTTCTGGCTAATAACCAAATTATGATTGATCGTTCCAAGAAATTGATCAGTGATGAGCTTAACAAGTTTAAACTGGAAATGGTCTCTGAGCGAGAGCTGGTCAAAGCCAAAAACAAATACCGATATGACTTCTGGAGCCAGCTAACGACAACTAACCTGGCCCGAGCTTTAACTCTAACCGAATTTTACCTTGACCGGGGTCAGCTGCCTGATCTCGATAATGAACTGGCTGCCGTCAATAAAGTCACAGCTTATTCTATTCTGGCCCTGGCCAGAAAATATCTGCAGGAATCAAAATATTGTTTTGTTACTATCTTGCCCAGGTAGGCTGATGAAGTTGACTGTAAACCTTAAAAGTAAACATTGTCTGACCGGTATATTGTTGCTGTTATTTTGTCTTTTAAGTTTACAATCACAGGAAAGATTTCGTCGTAATCCTCCTTATCCCGAGCCCTTAAACCCGATGAAATTTCCACCGATTGAATCCGGTCTCCTGAGCAGTGGCTTGCGAGTTGTAACTATCACCAGGCTGAATCGGCCTTTGTTTAATCTGGTGATTATAGTCCAGGCCGGTGAAAATGATTCTCCCCGCCAGCTGTCAGGCCTGGCCACGGTCACAGCTCAGATGCTTCTCAAAGGAACGCTCTCTCTGAGTTCTCAAGCTCTGGAAGAGCAAATGGAGAGCCTGGGTCTCAGTGGCAGTATTGAGGTCAGAGCTGATTATATCCTTTATTCCTTTTCTTTCCTTGAAGAGAATCTGGAAGATTGCCTCCGTTTGATTGGCTCACTCTTTTATGAGCCTGCTTTTTCTCCCCTCGAGCTGGCGGCGGTCAAAAGGGATTTATATTATCAGCAGCTGGCCCGAAAGAAAGATCCGGAAAAATGCGGTTATGACTTTTTTCTGACCAGGTTATTCATCGGAAGTGGCTATAATCCTGGAGTGGTCGATGAAGATTCGATCCGGAATATCAGCCAGAAAGATGTTATCTCCTTTCATCAGCGTTTTATTCGTCCTAACAATTCTATAATTGTTCTGGATGGCAACATCAATCTGAATAATGCCAGCCTGAAAATAAGCCGGGCATTCAACCGCTGGGTTACCAGACCGCTGGAACGCCCTCCTGTTCCACGGTTAAGAAACATGAACTATGAAACTGTGCTTTTCCTTGATCTGCCCACCCCCGATGTTTCAGTGATTATGGGCAATGCCGTTTCTCCTCTGGGTAGTGAGGATTATTACGCTCTTCTTGTTCTCAACCAGTTGATAGGTGGTTCGCCCACCAGCCGCCTTTTCCTTAACCTGCGGGAATCAAGGGGCCTGGCTTATTATGCTTTTAGTCAGCTTTCATATTTCAAAAATAATGGCCTTTTCTGGATTAGAAGTAAAACTTCTGCTCAGTCAGTTGGGCAGGTGGTAAAAGAAATTCTGGCCCAGGTGCATTCTCTGCTAGAGGAAAGGATTGACCCTCATGAACTGGAGAAAGCTAAAGCCTACCTGGCTGGAAACTTTCCACTGGAGAATCAGCACCCGGAACAGATAGCCAAGAGAGTCGGCTTGCAATTTATATTTCAGCTACCAGCTGATTTCTGGAACAGATATTATGAGAATCTCCTGGTAGTCAGCAGTGAAAAAGTTCAGGAAGTAGCCCGCCAATATCTGACCAGGCAACCTCTGGTGGTTATCAGTGGTGATTTTCGCACCTGTCTCGACTCACTGGCGACTTTAGACAGAATTGAAATTTATAATGAAAAGGGTCAGCTTAAAGCTACCTGCGAAAAAGGAGTGGTTAAGAATGAAAATCGTTGAATGTGTTCCTAACTTTAGTGAAGGCCGGGACCGGCTAAAGATTGAGGCTATAGTCAGGGAAATAGAAAGTACCCCAGGAGTAAAACTGCTGGATGTTGATCCGGGAGAAGCAACCAACCGGACAGTCGTCACTTTTATTGGCTCGCCGGCAGCTGTTAAAGAAGCAGCCTTCAAAGCTATCAAGAAAGCGGCTGAGCTGATTGATATGAGACAGCACAAAGGAGCCCATCCCCGGATGGGGGCAACCGATGTCTGCCCGTTTGTTCCGGTGTCTGAAGTAACTATGGAAGAGTGCGTTGAGCTGGCTAATGAACTGGCTAAAAGAGTAGCCGAGGAATTAAAAATACCTGTTTATCTATATGAGGAAGCAGCCAGGAAACCGGAAAGAAAAAATCTGGCCAATATCAGACAGGGAGAATATGAAGGGCTGGCGGAAAAATTAAAAGACCCTCAATGGGCGCCTGATTATGGTGAGCCAGTATTTAATCCCTCGGCTGGAGCGACGGTCATCGGAGCCAGAGAATTCTTGATTGCCTACAATATAAATCTAAATACCAGAGACAGAAAAATTGCCCAGGAAATTGCTTCTTATTTGCGAGAAAGTGGAAGAGTAAAAAAGGATAAAAATGGTCAAATAGTTTATGACCGCCAGGGACAACCGGTGAGAATCCCGGGAAAATTCAAAGCAGTTAAAGCTGTTGGCTGGTACATTGATGAGTATCAGATTGCTCAGATTTCCATCAACCTGACCAACTATAAGATTACCCCACCCCATGTGGTCTTTGATGAAGCCTGCCGCTTAGCTCAAAAAATGGGGGTCAGAGTAACCGGGAGTGAGCTGGTTGGATTGATTCCGAAGGAAGCCCTGCTGATGGCTGGAAGCCACTATCTGGAAAAGCAGGGCAAGAGCCCGGGTCTGCCCGAGAAAGAATTAATCCGGCTGGCGGTCAGATCTCTTGGTTTAAATGACATTGTGCCTTTTGACCCTGCCAAAAAAATAATCGAATATCAGTTTCCCGCTCCAACCGGTTTAACTGAGCTGAAGTTGACGGATTTCATTGATGAGCTGTCTATGGATACCCCAACTCCAGGAGGTGGAAGTGCTGCTGCTCTCTGCGGTAGTTTGTCGGCAGCTTTATCAGCCATGGTAGCCAATCTAACTGTCGGCAAAAAAGATTATGAAGCTCAAACTGAACTGATGAAATCAACGGCTATCAGATGCCAGAAACTAAAAGCTGAGCTGCTGCTGGCTGTTGATGAAGACAGCCGCGCTTTTAACCAGGTGATGGAAGCCTTTCGCCTGCCCAGGGGAACAGCCGAACAGGCTAAGGAGCGAGAGGAAGCGATTGAAAAGGCCAATAAAGAAGCGACTAAAGTGCCTCTCTCGGTTCTGGAAAAATCAGTTGAACTGGCTACTCTGGCCGCTCAGGTGGTGACTTCCGGCTATAAGAACTCTGTAAGTGATGCAGGAGTAGCTGGACTGACCGCTGGCAGCTGTGGTCTGGGGGCCTATTACAACGTCAAAATCAATCTGCCAGGCCTCAAGGATGAAACTTTCAAGAAGAAGACACTGAATAAGGCCGAAAAGCTCAAACGTCAACTGGAAAGAGAAGTAGCTAAAATTGAAAAACTTATGAATCAATACCTGAGTTCAGGAAAATAATCCGAACCGTAGCCTGGATTTAGCTATTTTCTGCTGATTATTTTTTAAAGGATGGAGCCAGATTCTTTCCAGCCACAGTCGCCAGAAAAATGGCTATGGACAGAAAGACAATGCTGGCCGAGGCTGGCCAATCTAGGACATAAGAAATAACAATCCCGGCTATAATAGAAAACAGGCTGAACAGGCTGCTTAAAACCAGCGTCTGGCGGAAACTCCTGGCCAGCTGCAGGGCAGCGGCAGCAGGGACCACGGTCAGGGCTGAAACCAGCAAAAGGCCAACGATTCTTAAACCTAAAACGACTGTAATGGCAGTTAATATAACCAGAATTTTATCCAGGCTATTCACCTTCACCCCGGCGACCAGGGCAGTTTCCCTATCAAAAGTCATATAAAGCAGCTGATGATAGTTAGCCAGAATTAAAATCGTCACCATCAAAGCCAGGATAATGGATAGACCGACTTCCACCGGCGAGATGGCTAAAATATCACCAAAGAGGTAGCCCATCAATTCCACTCCGAAATTTATTCTCAGTGAGACCAGGAAAATGGCCAGAGCCATACCGCCGCTGGCCAGAATAGCCAGGGCAGCATCACCTGGCAGCCTGGCCTGTTTTTTTAATTTTAAGATGAAAATCGAACCAACGACGCAAATTATCAGTGAAACAATCAAAGGCAGAAAATTCAGGACCAATCCCAGGACAATGCCGGCGAAGGCCAGATGAGACAATCCATGACTGATCATTGAATCCTGGCGCAAAACCAGAAAAACACCGAGCAGGCCACAGGCTACAGCCAGAAAGCTGCCGGCCAGGATGGCCCGCCAGAAAAAACCTGAGGTTAACACACTTGATAGCATTCGATTTTTTCCCGGGCTTAATGCTGATGAATGACCAGATGATGACCGTCGGCCAGCAGTTCTTTGAAAGCAGCTGACTGACAGAATTCTTCGTGCCGGCCATGATATATTAATTTCCGGTTCAAACAGGCAACCTGATTTATGTGTTTATTGACCAGTCCGTAATCATGGGTGACCACAGCAATACTCAGTCCATAATCATGGTTTAGCTTACCGAGTAAATCATAAAAATTTTCCTGAGTTTGATGGTCGACGCCGGTCGTCGGCTCATCCAGCAACATAACTTCAGGTTCGGTAGCCAGAGCCCTGGCAATCAGTACCCGCTGCTGCTGGCCGCCTGATAGAGTTGTCATTAGCCTCTTCTGATAGCCGGCCAGATCGACCAGATCGAGCACCTGCTCGACTCTCGCTTTTCGCCAACCAGCCGGGCTACCTTTTATCTTGCGACTGGCGTATAGACTGGAGGTAATCACTTCTTCCACCGTAACAGGAAATTTGGATTCAAAATGGGTAGCATTTTGCTGAATATAGGCTACCTTATACCAATCTTCAAAATCCTCAATTCTCTGCCCGAAAAGGAAAACCTGGCCTGCCTGTGGCTTAAGCAACCCAACCATAATCTTCAAGAGAGTTGTCTTGCCTGAACCATTTGGACCGATTATGGCCAGGAAATCAGCCCGATGGAGGGAGAGGTTGATATCCTCCAGGATTAGAGGACCATCATAACTGAAATAAACTGACTCGACCTTGATGACTTCTTTTTTCTTATCTAACTCGTCCTGAGTTTCAATTATTTTGCTGGCCACAGCCTAATCCTTCCATTAATATCTTGAGATTTTCTTCCATCAGGCTCAGGAAAGATTTTTTCTGGTTGATTTCATCTTTACTCAGATTGACTCCGGCGGATAACCGGTAAAGTCTGGTCCCTGTTTCTCTGGCGATTTCTCTGGCATATGACGGAGGAGAAGAGCTCTCATAGAAAATAGATTTGATTTGCCTGGCCCTGATCAGATTTATAACCTCCTGCCAGCGACGAGGCGTTGGTTGAGCCTCAGGGTTGAGTCCAGTTAGAGCAATCTGGTTCAATTTATAGCGAGCAGCCAGGTAACTGAAAGCCTGATGGCCGGCAATGACCAGATCAGATGACTGGCAGGAAGTTAAGTTTTGCTGATATTGATTATCAAGCCAGACGAGCCTGCCCACCAGGGCCTGGCCATTTTTTCTATAAGTGTCTGCCCGAGCAGGATTCAGCCGTGCCAAGACTTCAGTTATCGCCTTGACCAGCAGCTGATCAGCTTCGAAGTCAAGCCACAAATGAGGATCTTCAATTCTCAGACCAGCATAGGCACTGTTTTTTATTATCTCGGTAAAACTGATGACAGTCAGCTGCTGATTGTCAAGACTGTTCAGGATTCTGTCCAGCCAGGGCTCCAGGTTACTGCCTATCCTGATCAAAATATTGGCCGACCTCAATTTAGCCAGATCGGAAGGCCGTAACTGAAAATCATGAACTTCAGCCGAAGTCGGAATTAATTGATAAACTTCTTCCTGGCCTGCTGTAATTTGTCTGGCAAATTCACTGAGGGGGAAAATGGTAGTAACAATTAGCACATCAGGTTCGGCTGCCTGTCCGACCCGGGGAAAGACAGCCATGAAAAGGACTGATAATAATATGATCAAAAGCTCTAATTTGTTTTTCATCATCGATCGCATCTTATGGCCATTAAAAAGTCTTGAAAAAGTCTGATGGTTAAAGATATTATAACATAGTAGTTAATTTACCAAGGAGTTAAACATGCCGACTGAAATTTCTTCTTTAAAACCGGACAAAATCTGGAAGCATTTTTCTAATCTGCTTAAGATTCCACACTGCTCTGGTCATGAACAGGCTCTGGCTGATTATATCTGCCAGCTGGCTGCAGACTGGAATCTTGAATATCAGAAAGATCGAGCTGGTAACGTCCTGGTAAGAGTACCGGCCACTCCCGGTCACGAGCAGGTGCCGGGCATCATACTTCAGGCCCATCTTGACATGGTCTGTGAAAAAAACTCTGATATTCAGCATGATTTCAAGCATGATCCAATTCGGCCAGTAATTGATGGTGACTGGGTAAAAGCCAGCGGGACAAGTCTGGGGGCTGATAATGGTATTGGAGTTGCTACCTGTCTGGCCGTGATGGAGGACAGAAGTCTGGTCCATGGACCACTTGAGTGCCTCTTTACAGTTGACGAAGAAACCGGTCTAACCGGTGCCTATCAGCTAAAAAAGGATCTGCTGAAGGGAGAGATCTTGATCAATCTGGACAGCGAAGATGAAGGCACCTTTACCATCGGTTGTGCCGGTGGGGCCGATTCTGAACTCAGCCTTCCAGTAGAGCGAAAAGCACGAAAAGCCAGAAATTTGCTGCAGGTTAGTTTAAAAGGTTTGCGTGGAGGACATTCTGGCCTGGACATTAATTTAGGCCGGGGCAATGCCATAAAACTACTGGCCAGGCTGCTGGCTGAAGCTGGCTCAAAATTTAAATTTGAATTAATTTCTTTTAATGGTGGAAGTAAAAGAAATGCCATCCCGAGAGAGGCTGTGGCCGTCCTGTCGGTTGGTCCTGACCAGGAAAAAGGCTTAAGTCAGCAATTGAAGAAATCCTTTGCAGCTATTGAGTTTGAATACCGTGTGACCGAACCCGAGATGAAGCTGGAAATTAAGAAAATGGCGGATAGCGGCTTGCCTTTGGCAGCCGATTTTCAAGCCAGGCTTTTGAATTTAATTCTGGTTCTACCGCATGGAGTAATTAGCCTTCATCCCGAAATCAGTGGTCTGGTAGAAACTTCTTCCAATCTGGCTATAGTGGAGACACTCGATAAGAAAGTGAAGATTGTCTGCAACAGCCGCAGTTCTATCGGCTCTGCCCTGGAAGCGGTCAGACTGGTGATCAGGGCCTGCGCCGCTTTAGCTGAAGTCAGAATTGCTCAGCCCGATGGCTATCCAGCCTGGACACCAGACTTAAATTCTCCTCTGCTGCAGAGAATGATTGAAATCTACCGGCAGCTATTTGGCAAGGAACCTGAAGTTAAGGCTGTCCATGCCGGTCTGGAATGTGGCATTATTGGCGAAAAATATCCTGATCTCGACATGATTTCCATTGGTCCAACCATCCGCTATCCACATTCCCCTGAAGAAAAAGTCAGCATATCTTCAGTCGGAAAATTCTGGCAGCTGGTAGTGGAGACACTCAAGCGATTAGCTTAATTTAAGAAAAATGAAGCGAAGAAACTTCATCTATCTGCTGGCTGGTTGCCTGTCCCTGGTCGGGATAAGAGTCTGGCCAGCCAAAAAATTGAGGAGCGACAAGATGAAAAAAGCTATCAAAACCGATCAAGCGCCAAAAGCCATTGGACCATATTCTCAGGGTATTATGGCTGGGGGCTTTATCTTTGTTTCCGGACAAATTCCACTTGATCCAGTTAAAGGGGAAATAGTCGGGCAAACCATAGAAGAACAAGCTCACCAGGTTTTTAGAAATCTCGGGGCTATCCTGCAGGCAGCTGGCAGTTCTCTTAATGAGGTAGTCAAGGCTACGGTCTTTCTGGCCGATATGAATGACTTCAGCCGGATGAATGAGGTCTATGCCCAATATTTTTCAGAACCCTATCCAGCCCGGGCCGCCTTTCAGGTGGCCAGGTTGCCGCGAGAGGCTAAAATCGAAGTAGAAGTCATAGCTCTGGCTGAAGCCCAGGCCATTCCCGTAGTCAAATAACAACATTATTTTTTCTGGAGGGCTTAACAAACAGCCGGGGTGAGGTATAATTTATCTGATGAGGCACAGATATGCCGCTCTATGAATATATATGTCTCCAATGCCAGCATCGGTTTGAGGCTTTGGTAAAAATGAATCAGGCGGAAGTCGTCTGTCCGCGCTGTCAAAGCCAGCAGGTTAAGAAACTTATTTCTTCATTTGGAATTGGAGGGCCCGGCCGGCGGGGTAAAGGTGGTTCGAGCAGTTGTTCTAGTTGCTCTTCATCCAGCTGCTCTACGTGCCGTCAATAAGGTCAAGTAATTACCCCTCTTTTATGAGCAGTTCACCCTCGCCTCTAAGCAA